>JAEEGK010002523.1_pt1 | contig 45897 bp, 40 predicted proteins | sample 8958771 | NCBI WGS metagenome assembly JAEEGK01 (sample SAMN16246547, study PRJNA631951) | gut metagenome | biome: gut microbiome; feature: rumen; material: SC-attached | host: Bos | place: Iran: Karaj | collected 2018-10 | reverse complement strand
AGGGCATCCCGAACGCTCGGGTCGGCCGATATGGTCGTGGGTTTCTGGTCTTTCTTGGTCTTTTTCATGATATAAGCATTTTATAATGGTGTCAAATCGTGGTTCTAAGGTAGCGCAGCGCTGTTTTGGGGTTCCCGTAAGGGCGAGAAGAATGGTACTTTGTGCCATTCCCTCTCGCTCCATTAAATAACGGACAAATCATACATGAGATATGGTTGGATCCAATTAGTCGGACGAATCATCGATGCTTGATTCAGATATGCTGCAAGGGGTGCGAAGTTCGTGTACCGGAAGTCCCTCCTCAAAGGCAGAGTAGGTCTTATTCGGGACCAGTACAAAAGCAAGGTCACGCTTACCGTTCCGGTTCTTGCGAAGCCAGGCGAAGATGCGGCCTTCATCATGACGCGGCTCCAGCATGATGACCACATCAGCGTCCTGTTCGATGGATCCTGAGTCTCTCAGGTCAAAGAGTTCGGGCGCCCTTTTTTCGCGTGCCTGGTCACGGTTCAGTTGGCACAACAGCACGATGGGGATCCCGAGTCGCTTGGCAACAGCTTTGAGGTCTCCCGTGATTTTGGCGATGATCTGGTATAGTTTGTTATAGCCAGGGTTCAGTGTGTCCTGGATCAGTCCTAAGTAGTCGATGAAGGCAATCTTGCAACGCCCTTGTTTTACGGCTCGGGTCATGCGGCTCACGATCTCGTCCAGCGATCTAGAGAAGTCATTGATGTAGATAGGCAGTGGACTGAGTTCATTCTCTGCCTCCATAAAGGTCTGCCACTCTACTTCTCCATCGGCCATTTTATAAGGTGACACCTTTCCTGTGGAGAATAAGAGTCGCTCACAAAGTTCGTGGCAGGTCATTTCAAGGGAGAATAGAAGCACGGGGTTGTCGGAGAGAGCGGCAGTCTTTGCCATCTGGAGCATGACGGCCGTCTTGCCAACAGAAGGGCGGGCGGCGAGAACGATAAGCTGGCCGGGCTTGAAACCTTTGTTAAGGTATTGGTCCAGGAAATTGAAACCCGTTGAGATGCGGATGGTCTTGCCCTGTTCTTTGAGGGCCTCTATCCTTTGGGCCTCCTCCTTGACCTCCTTGATCCCCTGAGCGAGTTTGACTTCGGACAGCAGAGGAGCTTCGCCTTCGACGGCCCGGGAGAAGCCTTCGATGCTTGAAAGGATGTCTTCTTCTGTGGTTTTGGGATTCACGGCGTTCTGGAGAAAGTTAAGGGAAGCACAATAGGCGCGGCGCCTTGCCGCCCCGGTCCGGAGAAGGGAGGTGTGCTGAATCACACTGATGGATCCGCCAGCATCGGAAAGATGGGGGAGGATCTCGTCAATAAAAGGTTTGCCTATCTCCGCTGTGATGGTTTGCATGTCAAAAGAAAGGCCCTTGTTGTAGTGGTCGGTCAACAGTTCCCAAATACCGCATCGTTCAGTATTCGTGAAAAAGTCTTTGTGGATGAGCGGAAGGACGTCGCCCATCATGTCCGGAGACTGGATCACATCAGCGATCACTTGCCGTTCCAAGGCTGCCGTCTCCGGGAAAGGAATGTCAAGAATTACGTATTGAGGCTTTTTCATAATGATTACTAGATTAAGCTTTTCCTGAACTCCTCTTCGCTCATTTGATGCAGACTTGTCGGTCCGTCGACATTTTGAGGCTGAGCAAAGATCCTGTCTTTGTTAAACTGCTCCCACGAAAGGACGTTCCGCTTCCAGCTGGTTATCGGCCTGCCATCCTTCATGCGCCATCCGCTTTGCTGGTGGTGGGAAAGATAGAAGTCGGCGAATCCTTCCGGATCCGTCCATCCGCGAGATCGGGCATATTCCTTAACCTCAGACTGGGAAGGAGGAGAGAATTTCTCTATCTTCTCTTTTGACACGAAATCTTCTTTTTGGGATATAACATCTCTATCTATATCCCTCTTTTTCTCCGACATCGGTTTTCCCCCGTCGTCGGGATTTACCGACGTCGGTGTTTTGGCTATGTCGGTAAACGGTTCGTATCCGATTGCGTAGTCCCAGCCGCAGAACTTCCCATTCTTGTCATGGGTTCGGGTCCTTTTGAGATAACCGGTTTTCTCAAGGGCGGCGAAAGCTGCCCTGATTTTATCCGCCGATATCCTTAGCGTAGATGCGAGGCCTCTGACATTCAGTTTCCATTTCTTCCCAAGGCAAAGGACTCTCACATAAACGCCGAGTGTAAGGACATCTATCTCCTTGTTGAGGATGACGTCCTTTGCAACTTTCTGGAAGTTTTCACGGGGCTCGATAATAGTGATGTTCCCTGCCATCGTCCTTGAAGCTATCTTTCGTCAGACCGCTGGGCACGCTGCTGCTCCTGGTATTCGTTAGCGCAGCGACGGGCGACCTCTCCGTCGAAAACGATCTTTTTGCCGATTCGCGAAATGATCGCTTCGTCCAGGACGCCCTCCCGACGTAGTTTGTACACCAGACTGTCACAGCATTCCATATATTGGGCGAGAGCATGGACGCCCGCTATGCGGGTGCGCTTGGGGACGGAAGGTGAATCAGGGGCCATCGTCGAGTTTGATGCTGCGTTCGGGGTGGCGTTCCCGAGCGCAAACTGGATGAGGCGGTACTGCTGCTCCCCGGTCATCTGCCATACGGGGATGTTCAAAAGTTGCTTAACATTTGTGTCCATATGTCCTTATCGTTAAAGTTGTTTATTGGTCTTATGGCGCCAAGTACATCTGTTTGGCTGGTGCAAAGTTAAGTGAAATGAATCTTGTAACATATTGAAAATGAGCGTAATTAGCGGAATGGCGAGATGAAATTCCGCTAATTCCGCGGATTCTCTTCTCGCTTGTAAATTATTGGGATCTATTTGTTTTTCTAAACTAATCCTCTATCTTTGTGGTGAATTGTAACAAGTGTTACAGTAACAGCTGTTGCAAAAATTGACACACCATGAAGTTTTACGACAGAGAGAAGGAAATGGCGGCGCTTAAGAAGATTGAGGCGCTGTCGGCTCAACATGCACAGATGACGGTCATGACCGGTCGTCGACGTATCGGCAAAACTACACTCATTAAAGAATCCTTCACGGACTTACCGTTCGTTTATTTTTTCGTAGGGAAGAAGAGTGAGACGCTGCTCTGCGGTGAACTGGCCGAAATCGTCAGGGAGACCCTCGGTGAAGATTTAGGTTCTTTCAGTGACTTCTCCCGTCTGTTGGGAGCGATTATGGGTATTGCCAGGCATCGGAATTTTACGCTGGTGCTGGATGAATTCCAGAACCTGTCACATGCGCGTGAGTCCATCTTTTCAGACATCCAGAACGTATGGGATGCCCATAAGGAGGACAGCCGGATCAACCTGGTGGTATGCGGTTCCATCTACTCCAAGATGAAGAAGATATTCGATGACAAGGAAGAGCCTTTGTACGGAAGGGCCACCGCCCGGTTCAAGATCCGTCCTTTCACCATCGAAACCTTGAAGGAGATAATGCGTGACAACAATTCCGCCTACACAAACGAAGACCTGCTGGCCATGTACATGATTACCGGTGGCGTCGCAAAATATGTGGAACAATTGGTGACACGTGGGGCGCTCACCAAGGAAGGGATCATCCGGGACGTTCTTTCGGTAGGGTCCTACTTCCTGGACGAAGGTCAGGAAATGCTCAGGGATGAATTCGGGAAGGATTATGGGAACTACTTTTCCATCCTTTCAGCCTTGGCGACGGGTGAGACCTCCCGCGGAGAAATCAAGAGCTATACGGGAGTGGAAGCAGGGGGGTATCTGGATAAACTGGAAAACGATTACGGCATCATCGACCGCAGACGTCCCTACCTGGCAGGAGATAAGTCCAAGAACGTTGAATACTCCATATCCGACAATTTCCTCAATTTTTGGTTCCGATTCATCTACCGCTACCGCAGTGCTGTGGAAGTAGGCAATCTGGAATGGCTTACTGCCAAAGTAATGGCCGACTATGATTCATTCTCTGGTCTGGTCCTGGAACGTTATTTCCGTCAGTCGTATGCTGAGACCGGCCGGTACAACCTGGTTACCAACTATTGGAAGAAGAAAGATGGGAAGGACGAAATCGATCTCATTGCCGTCAATGAGGCCGACAAGGAACTCGTCATAGGTGAAATTAAACGCAATCCAGAGAAGATAAACGTCGCCGAGGTTAAAGAGAAGGCCAAAGGGATTGTCCTGCATCACAAGAAATGGGACACTCGTTACATTGGCCTGTCATTGGAGGATATGTAAAGGCTCTATTGACGGGCGAGTTTGATCATATCAAATTCTGACTGAATCTCCTTCCGGAGCTCAAAATCGACAGTGTCTTTTCCGTCATAGAGGGCACCTCCGTCTCTAAATGAACATTTGCCGCCAAACTCTTTAAGGAGCAGATTCCCGAAATGGGATACGGTACACTTCTTCTCGTGGATGAACCCATAGCCCATTAATTGGGTGAAGAGTTCATAACCAAACGGCCCGTTGATTCTCTGATGGGAGGCCGTCCGGTTGTTCGCTATTCGGATGACGGCTTCATATACTTCCTGAGAAGGGATGCACTGACGAAGATTCTCGAAGGTCCCTGTTCGCTTACCGATCTTTTCACTCTTTTCGTTGTTCCCCGGTTCATTGTCTTTCACGTCAACACTACCTCCAATGCAAAGAGAAAGGGCTTCAACCAGGGGTTTTAACCTTTGGTTAATCTTTTGGAAAACATCTTTTTCATATAAAGTGTAGAGATCAATCCTATATTGTCTGCATTTATTTAGAACCTCATCGCGAAGCTTGTAACAGCGTAGCCATTCGGGCTTGATCTTCGTTTCATACTCATCGTACATCTGTTTTAGATTCACATTTGCACGACCAAAATGCTTCTTGAATGCTTCAAGACTGTCCGAGATATAGTTCCAATCATCCTCGGTCAGCTGGGAGTCTGGAGTAGTGCCGCAGTAGGATCGTGATCCGTATGCCCTAGCAAGAGCGTGCCAGACCTTCTCGTCCTCATAAATAGCATGATACTCGTCATCCGCCTCCTTCCTTTCTTTTCCATATTTATACTCGACTTCGGAGTCGATGGCTCTCTCAATGGCCTCATACGAGAAAGAATCGTTGATTGTCTCAGCGTTAGCATAATACCAGTTGATGAAGGATAACAACTGCTGCTTCAGGGGGATAATCAAGCGTTCGTATTGCGCTTTATTCGTTTCAGTCTCGAGAAGGGTTGGAAGAAACTCCGGCTTAGGGCCAAGCACTTCTTCAAGTGTTTTATAATGTGAACTTGCATTTTGATACATGACGGATAAATACCTGGTGCTATCGTTGGCACCAATTCTCGATGAGAGGCGGTTTATATCCTCGAGTACCGCGATTAGGGATACGACAGTTTGTGCAGCTGACATAGTTCGTTATAGGATTGAATCGAGTTTTGTCATTTCACTTGCCTTGATACTGTCCACGATGTCGATATACGGTTTCATGGCCTTGTAATCCGAGTGACCGGTCCATTTCATGACGACATTGGGAGGGATGCCTAAGGACAGGCAATTCACGATGAAAGTACGGCGGCCGGTATGTGTGCCGACAAGTTCCCACTTTTCCTTAATCTCGTCTTTTCGCTGGTTACCTGTGTACGTGGTGATACGAATGGGTTCATTAATACCCGCGAGTTGGCAGAGTTCCTTAAGGTGCCTATTCATCGGCTGATTCTGGATCACAGGAAGTACCTTATTGTCGGCGAATGGGAAGTCTTTGTATTTCTGAAGGATTTCTCGGGTAACGCTGTTCAACTCTATCGAAACGCTATCCGCGGTCTTGACAGTCGTTACCTCGATATGGTCTTCTTTAATATCATTCTTTCGGAGATTGTAAGCATCGGAATGCCGAAGCCCGGAGAAACAGCAGAACAGAAACACATCCCTGACGGCTTCTAGATGAGGAAGGCCAGAGGGAATCTGCAGTTGCTTCAGTCGTTCAAGTTCGGGTTTGGAGAGATAAATGACCTTCTTCTGGGTGGTTTTCAAAGTAGGATGGAAACTCTTATAGGCCATATTAGTGTTATATCCGTGCTCCGACGCCCAGTTTAGGAACCATGTCAGGAGTTCCAGTTTCTTTTTGATTGTGGTATTCTTCAATCCCGTGATATCCTCCTTGTCATAGGCTTTGCGCTCTCCCTTTTTCTTGCGAGGGGTCCGGAGGGTTTTCTCATCCCGGAGATAATGAACAAACGCAGTGAGCCCTGATTCACTCAGGTCCGCAAAAGAGATGTCTTTTTTGAAAGAAGCAAGGTCTCCTTCGAGCGCTGACATCTTCTTATATGTGGCAGTAGTCCAAGCATTCTTTTCGCTGCACTCTGCAAGGAATAAATGGAAAACATCAAAAAGGTCGGGTTTCTTTTGGGATCTCTGGGATATTTCTTTTTTACCCTTTTCTTTCTTTTGAGGTGTCTTCCCGTTCAATCTATCCTGGTATTGGGCGACGACTTGAGTTAAGGAGGGCCTTTCTTCAGTGACCTCATAGTACTTGAAGGCAGTGTCCATCTGGTCCTTCTCCTTCCTCAAAGTATTGTTTATCTCCACATCGGTCTCTCCCTTTGGCCCACGATACCCGGGAACGACCAGTTGATTATCGGCGTCCCACGCCTCCCGGGATGTGACTTGGCATCCTGTCGAGAGCATAACCCTACCGGAGTCATAGGTCACATGCATCTGGATTTGATACACGAGTCTTTTCGTGCCGTAGGGACGAAGCTTGAATGAGATATGTCTTTTCAGAATCATTTGTTACATTCTATCCAGTATTCTGGTACAAAAATGTAACAAAATTAGGTAATATCCAATACCTATACCTGCATTTCTTCAGCGTAGAATAGTGATTTCTAGAGCCCTGTAGGGCTGAATACAGTCTGAATACGAGTCCGCTCACCTCCACGAAAGAGGCCAGCCATTGCGGCTGGCCTCTTTCGTGCAGGTCCCTGCGGTCTCGCCTCAGCCGCTCCCCGCGGCTGCTTCAGGGGCGACCCATTTCCGACTTTTTCTCTCGTCATTTCCGGCTTGACCGGGAATCTCCGGGGAGAATGTGAAAAGCGAGCGCGGGACGAAGAGCCCTGGAGGGGCCTGGAGAGGGGGGAGGTCCGCTTTAAGGCCCTTGCGAAAAGGGCCGAAAGCGGCCCCAACCCTTCCTCACGCCCTCTACGACGCATCCGTCCGCGCTCGCTTTTTACGCACGGCATCGGCCGACTCGGAGATCAATGGAAAACGACCTCCACGAGGGCGGGAGACAGGTGAGTGGCGCGGGCGAGTTGCTTGCGGGAGAGGGTGCGGCGGTTCTGCCAGAGGAGGCTGGCGATGTGCAGGCGGTCGGGCTCGGGAAGTTTTGAGATCGGCAGTTGGTAGAGGCGCTTGCTCTCCGCATTGGCCTCGGCCCTGAGAGCCTTGTCTGCCCGGATCTCGAGGAAGGGTCGGGCGCATTGCTCGTCCTGTGCGATGATGTCCTTTTTCCTGACAAACAGGAAGGATAGGTAGCGGCGGGGGGAGCGGAAGAGCGAGTGGACTTCATCCAGATCGATGTAGCAGCGGGGGAGCAGCATGCCGTTGGCATCGACCTCCCAGTCTGCCGGAAGGTCGATGCGCGTGTGGAAGAGGGCACGCCGTTCATCCAGCGTCATGTCGCCTACTCGTTTGGCCGCGACGGCGGTGTCCTTTTGGAAGAACAGGCGGCCAACGCCCCATGGGTAATTCTCCGGAAGGAGGGGGGCTCCGGCGTCCAGCGGATTCCGGAACACATAGATTATTTTCTGCATCACCTCCACGTCGTCGGGAAGCGGGTCCGCTTTGATCCAGATTCCTTCTTTCACCAGTTCAGGCCGATTCGTCTGGCGGAAATACCGGGTAAGCAGCCGCTTCATCTCGGCGGTGAACCGGTGGATGTCCTCCGGCCGCCCCTGCCCGACCAGATGGAAGTGGGTGTCCATCACCACGTCACAATACACGCGGATATGGTACTTGAAAGCCAATACGGCAATCAGATTCCGCCCATAGACCATGTCCTCGTCCCGCTCGAACAGCACGGACACCCGGGTCCCATCGGAATAAATGTGGTAGCAATCCTGGACAGGATGCCTCTCGTACGGCACATAGTTCTCCATCACACACATTCTTTTTTGCAAAGATGGGCATTTTCGGGGATAGTATCCGTTTTTAAATGTTTAAGTTTTAATTTATTACAAATCAATGAATTGTTGTGGTTATTTCATGTAAAAATGCACCATTTTCGAATAAAAGAAGATCGGCTGGTTCCTAAGTTGGTCGAAAGACCGGCGGGGTGAGGGGGCTGGAAAGCATGTGTGTATGTGAGCCTGTGAATTCATGATCCAGTGAGCAAGGGTGGAAGGGAGTAAGGGAGTAAGGAAATAAGAGAGCACCGGATTCGGGAAATCTGCGATGCATCTGGCAGAACGTGAAAAGCGAGCGCGGGACGAAGAGCCTTGCATGGGCTGGTAAAAGGGTAGGCCCGCTTTAGTGCCCTTTTGAGAAGGGCCTAAAGCACACCCAACCCTCCCTCACGCCCTCTACGGCGCATCCGTCCGCGCTCGCTTTTCACACACCGCCTCGGCCGACTCGGAGATCAATGGAAAACAACCTCCACGAGATCGGGGGACGGGTAGCAATCGTCCTCTCTCGCTTTTCATCAAGGCAGGGGAAGTGGTTTCTGAGTTGATCGCTGAGCCGGTTGGCGAGCCTGTCGAAGCAGTCGAAGGAACCGAAACAGTGAACGGGCCGTGGTGGAGAGTAGCGAAAAGAAAGGAAAAAGAGGTTATCTCGAGTATAGACTCTCGCGGCTGAAGAACTCCAATAGTATGGTGGAGGGGATGGGAATGTGGGAATAATTCATTATCTTTGAATTCGAAGGAATTTACTATTACCACCATGTTCACCTTAATCGACCTCCCTTACGCCCCCGACGCCCTTGAGCCCGTCATCAGCGCCCGGACCCTGTCCTTCCACCACGGCAAACACCTGCAGGCCTACGTGGACAACCTCAACAAACTCATCGTCGGCACGGAGTTCGAGTCCATGTCCCTCGAGGAGATTGTGGGTAAGTCTGAAGGCGCCGTGTTCAACAATGCCGGCCAGATCCTGAACCACAATCTTTACTTCACGCAATTTGCCCCGGCGTCTGCCGTACCGAATCCCGCAGAAGTGAAGGATTCACCTCTCTTACGCCGGATTGATACCCAATGGGGCTCCCTCGAAGCCTTCCGGAAAGAATTCGTAGCCAAAGGCGTCTCCCTCTTCGGCTCCGGCTGGGTCTGGCTCCAGGCCGATGCTGCCGGCACCTTGTCCATCGGCCCGTATTCCGGCGCCGATAACCCCGTCGCTCACGGCCTCCGCCCCCTCCTCACCTTCGACGTCTGGGAACACGCCTACTACCTCGACTACCAGAACCGCCGCGCCGCGCACCTGGACGCTCTGTGGGGAATCGTGGATTGGGTAGGGGAGGTAGAAATAAGATATAAGAGTCACAACAATTAGAATGAGTCCATTCCTTCAACTGATTTTAAAAAAGTTACCTGCATTATCGCTGAGCCTTGCGGTATTTGGTTTTGACATAGCGCTTGGTATTGATATAGTTGGATTGCCGATGGGGTGTATCTCTATAAGCATCGGAGGATCTTTAGCAGAAGGTTTTTAGAAGTAAAGGAGTTTATATAGGAGCAACAATGGCCCCTAAATGAAATTGTAAGAATGAGTATCTCGAATCAAGATAAATTGAATTCTGTGGTGATTGATTACGCCAAGACTGCAATGGAGGATTATATCCTTTCTTCCGAAGAGTTCAAATCGGTGTTACGTGAGTATTATAAGCCATCCGACGCAGAGTGGTCTAAAAGTGAGGCCGTTATTCGTACTCAGGGTTTATCTCGGCCTTTTGTAGTAGCATCATGTAACATTGAAGGTCATGATACTTGCTTTTCTGATTATTCTGGCAAAAAACAGAGGCCTACTGTCTTGAACGAGTTTCCTTCCAGAAAGATGGATTTTAGAAAGTGGTATGGCAATAACCAGAAACCTTATCAGCATCGTATCTTGTACGACCACATTAATCAAGAATTAGGAACTATCGGAGGTTATGCGAATAATTTAAAGCATCCGATTGGATATTGTGCTGAGCAAAATGTAGCAAACCGACTGATGCTTGCTACAGATAAGCATTTTGATGACATTCAATTCAGTTTGGCGATACGGCCAAAGACCGGAGAAATAGTACCCTATTGTGATAATTGTAAACAATTGTTTAAACAGTTGAACGATGCCCAGGACTGAAATCTTTTTAAGAACCCGCGATATCGATTGGGCGGTTAAGATAGGAAGTATTTACATCCACGCTTCTTCAGCCGGAGATGACTTGCCTATAATAGTTGATAATAATCTTACGAAAATTTGGGATGTGCTTAAATCATCTGAAGTGATTTATGCCGCGGACGATGTGCAACTGAATGACGAATACTTGAATCAGAGGTTTCCACAGGAACAGACGGTGGATAATGAAGAATTGAGGTTACGAAGAGAGTGGTATATTCATTCATTTCGAGCGATGGCTATGCGTGGGTATTATTCTTTCGATAGAGATATTCGTACTCCTATTGGCGAGAGCACTTATTATTTGATTGCATTTCCTGGTACTGGAGGAAGGGACTTGCACTTAGATCTTCCTTGTGTTGGTTCGAATATTACAATTAACGAATTGAATGGTTGTAATCTGGTTCAATTGATTAATCGTTTATCTCGGGCTGAAGAACAAAAGTAGGCCGTTTTTGGGTTTGTACGATGTTTTTGCCCTGTGAGATAAAGAATACTAATCGGTTCAATAAGTGCTATGAATCGCCGGGTGGCAATTTATCATATGCTTGAAATAGTCTTGGAATAGAGTTGGTAGTTATGCGAAAGTGTACCAGCTTATTCAGCGGTTTGTCGCCATTCTACTCTCGAAAGAGTATCATCAACACCTCTCAAGGTTTATATTTTTAATCACAAATAACATGAATGCAAGTAAGTTGAGAAATAATATGAGTGTCTCAGGGACGCAATTTGTTTCTGAACATAAGTTTTCCTGCGGGAATTCTGTCCCTGTTTACGATGTTACTTCTATGCATGGTCTTAATCAAATAATAGGGCACGTTAAGTTTAATAATCGAGAATATGGAGATGTGTTTTACCGCGGGCAATGCTCTTTGTATGATTCGTTGGTTCCATCATTGTTCCGGACATGGGATGGTCAAAAAGGAACCTTAGCTCGTGGTGATACTTTGGCTCAAATCATTACAAAGATGATGCAATCAGATAAAATCAAACGAGAGTTAAAACTTGGGAAAGATACAAAAGTTAATAGGCTGAGAGTTGAAGGCATACTTCAGCATTATGGCGTCCCAACGAAGTGTATTGATTTAGTTGATAATCATTGGATTGCTCTGTGGATGGGCTTATATGAATGTGTCAAGCAAGTTAAGGTGGATACTTATTATCATTTCCGGAAGAGAGAATTGCCTTATATAGAATTAATTAGGGGAGAAAAGTCACTGGAAGATGTTTTATATCAGTATATTCTCTTGTTGGCCCTACCGTATGGTGAGTATAAAGGTGATGGCTTATCTAAATCTGATGATTACGTCATGGTAGATTTAAGGAAAGCGCTTTCTTCTATTTTTCTTCGACCTCACGCACAACATGGTCTTGTCGCATCTAGGAAAGTAAGAGAAGCAAAGGATATTTCTGACTATGACATGGCTCCTGCCGTTGTTGGCGTTCTAAGATTAAGGATTGATATGGTGGATCAGTGGTTGGGTGGAGGTCAGTTAGTAACGCAAGATAATCTATTCCCACCACCTTCTATGGACAAAGGTTATGATCAATTGCTACTTTGTCAAGATTTGCTTTTGAGCGGTTATGAACTCGCTAAATATGTGTAGGTTAGTTTTGTCTTTTGATGAGATTAGCAAGGCATACCATAGCGGCTTTCAGTTCCGGAACTGAAGAAACTGAAAATGGTCTCTGAATTGGCATTTGAACCAGTCGCAGTACCTGTCGAAGCAGTCGAAGTAACCGACACAGCCGATAGGACGCGGTAAGGGTAACGATTTGGAGTATAGTTTACTCTTGGGCCTTAGGGAGGTCAAAGACGTTGTCGGGTGGATGTGGGCGTAGAAGACTGCCCCCCCCCTGCTGATCAGTCTTTCAGCACTCTTCCTGCGCCCATGTAGCGCATCATGAAGTAAGGGGAGGTGGAGCGCTGGATTTCAACGCCGTTGGAGGTGGAGGCGTGGATGAAACTGAACATGCCGCGTTCCAGGTCCACGTCCACGACGATGCCCACGTGGCCGATGTTGCGGATGCTGTTCCGCGCGCCGAAGAAGACGAGGTCGCCCTTGCGGAGGTCGGAGAAACTCTCCACCAAGGTACTCTGCTTGGCCTGCATGACGGAATTGTGCGGCAACTGGTAGCCGAATTCCCGGAAAACATAACTGGTGAATCCCGAGCAGTCGAACCGTTCCGGACCCGAGGCGCCGAGCCGGTAGGGGACGCCGAGGAAAGTCTTGGCATAGTCCAGGAGATCGTCCACCAGTTCCTTCGACGCGACGGGTGCGTTCTGCCGTTCCGGCTTGATGGCGAGGCCGCCATCGGCAGGGGGCACAACACCGCTGGACTGGATCCGGTCGATGGAATCCATCACCGCCTGCGCCCTCTCCCGGGTGCGCGCAATGTCGGCGGAATCCGTGAGCGGCAGGATGATGGGCGCATCCGCCTCGCGCGAGGAGGATGCATGCACGGCCGGCGTCCGCCGCGCGGTTCCGCACGACGCGACGGCCAGCGCCGCCAGAATCCCTATGACCAAACGTACTCCTTGCATGGCAAATGCCGGGAAAACTTGCAAAGAAAGCAAATTCTCCCGACACATGCAAAAATCGGGCGCTACCCGGATGGAACTTCCGTTAATTGGCAGCCTGTGTCACGGTCACGTCCGCCAGGGGAGTGCGGTCGGAGAGCAGGACGTGCACGAGGGCCGTGCGTTCCCGGTCCCCAGGATTGGGTGCGGCGGATACGACCAGCACTCCTTCCTCGCAGCGGTCGATGGTCAGCCAGTCTTCCGCGCATTCCGCGCTCACCCAGTAACCTTCGGGCAGGTCGATGGCAACTTGTTCTCCGGAGGAGGGGATGGTACCTTCCAGCAGGACCAGTTTGGCCGGGAGGGGCTTGGGCGGTTGCGACAGGTTCTTGATGAACGAGCCGTTGGGACCGGTCACGGTGATGGTCCCCGTCCGGGTACTGTTCATCGTCCAGCGTTCCGCCCAGACCATGAATACGGCGTCGTCATAGCCCTTCGCCGCGTTCCCGTTGCCGAAAGACTGCTGGACGGTGAACCAGTCGGCGTCCGAAGTGAGCGTCCAGTGGTCATCTTCGTTGGCTTCGATGCCGAAGAGCGCATATCCCCCGTCATAAGGGATTTCCAGGTCGGTACCACCGGTGAGGTGGAAGGTCTTGCGTGCCGTCTTCTCGCAGGCGGCCAGCGCAGCCACGATGGCTGCCAGGATCAAAAACTTTTTCATAAGCCGTTGGATTTATAAAATAGGGAAACAGATGTCGTTCAAGGGGTGTTTCCGTCTGGCTCAACCACCCATCCGGGATGGTAGTCGGGATGGAATAACTTGGTCTGGATGTCTTCCAGGTTGACAATCCGGTAATAGGGACCGGGGGTGTATGCGCAGGTCAGGCAAGGGTGGATGGAGCGGTAAACCTGGGCATTGTACTTGACGTCTCCGTCGGAGAGCGTGACGCTGTAGGCGGTCTGGCCGATCCGGTGCGGGACATCGTCCCGGCTGACCGTTCCGTTCAGCAGCCGGTTGCCGGAGGGACCGTAGATGTCCACCGTTTCCCCATGGGCATAGGTCGTGCTGAAGACCGATCCGGTCGGTTTCGCCGCATCCGGCCCGATGTAGGCGGGCCTGACCTCGAACAGGGAATTCGTGACGATGGCCACGGATCCGCCGAAGGCGCCCCAGACGATGACCTGGAAGGTCAGGAATGTCTTTCCGATCCGCTGCCCGCTGTACGGGTTCGTGACCGTCCGCAGGACTTCGCACAGGCCGCCGATGTGCGGCAGGTCATCGCCCTCGGTATAATCGAAGGACAGGGAGTTTCCGCTTGCGCTGAAGCGCTTCCTGAACGTTTCGTCCGGGGAACCGGCCAGTCTGATGTCCCAGCCGACCGAGGTCTCGGAAGCATTGACGGAATCCGATCCCGGGAACTGGATGCTCTTGTGGTAGTCTTCGCAGTCGGTGTAGTCCGCGAGCATTCCCTTGTCCTGGAAGTCCGGCCACGTGAAGGTCGATGTCAACCGGGCGAACGGGTCCACGGAATAGATGATGTCGGTGAAGGGTTTGACGCCGCAGTCGGAGATGGGCGTGGCGGTCAATGTGCCGATCTCGACACCTCCCTCGGAAGGGTATCCCGTCAGGTCCTTCACCCAGATCCGGTCCGTTTCAGCCATTCCGAACCGCACCGGGTCACTCACGGTGAGCGTGGGCCTCAAAAGGGCGTCGTAAAGGTCCGGAGCCAGTTTTTTGCCCGTGTATGTCGTCGTGGGAGAGGCGTCTGTCCCTACGATCAAGCGGTTGGCAAGGGCGGCCGAATTGCCCGTGAAGTATTCGAAGCCCGGCCGTGCCCCTCCATGCCCGCTTGGATGCTTGTTGACATCCGTGCCGTCGGGATGGCCGTAGTAGTCGATGCCACTCATGTAACTGTTCACGTCCAGCAGGCAGGGTGCCATCGGAGATACAGTAAAGGTTCCGGTCTGGCCATTGGAAGCCTTGACTGTCAGGGTGGCAGAGCCCTTGGCTCCGGTAAGGTTCACATAGACGGTACCGTCGCTGATGGTTGCTTTCCGGGCGACGGACTCGTCACTGGAGGTCACTTCCGTGATCGTGGCCCCATCGAGCAGGTCATCTATGTGCAGCGTACCGCGCTGGCCCACATAGACGGCCTTGAATAACCAGGAGATGGACAGGGGAGGCAGTTCGCGGAAAGTGATGACTGGACTGTCAGCCCACGCTGTCTTTCCGTCCAGGGTATAGGCGGCGTGGAAAGAGGCCGCACCGGGGGCTTCTGCCGTGACATTTCCTTGGGAGATGCGGAGATCAGTGCTTCCACCGTCCACCCGGGTCCAGACCGCATCCTGCGTCACGTCCATGTCCGTTCCGGTTCCATGGTCGGACCGATGGCAAAGGACGGTCAGGCTGACGGTCTCTCCTACGTAGGCCTCGGTCCTGTCGGCCAAGACGCTCAGGCGGAAGATGTCTCCGTCCCGTTTCCAGTCCTGGTCCTGGGTCCGGTCACCGTGATAGGTGACCGTCCAGTCATAGTGCCCGTTCCGCCGGATGTCAAAGTCGTCCGTCGCATTGCCGCCGAGGTAACTCCGGTACGTGATGTCTCCCGCCAGGTCCGATGCGGTGGAGGTGACGGACGTCTCCAGGTAGGTCAGGTCCTCCTCCCTGGATTTGACGGCCGCATTCCGGTCCGGGCTCTTGTCTCCGGACACCTTGATTCCGTCGATGGTTCCCTGCCGGTTCTCCGGCACATAGAAGGTGAAGGTCCCGGAAGATGCTCCGGTTCCCCCGTGGAATTCCTGCTGGTCCCAGTCTTCTTCTCGGACCGCATCACCGAAGGGACGAAGCGCCCGGTTGAGGTTGCGTACCCGGACCTCCCGGATGACCGCCCCGTCCCAGTCACAGGACAGGTGGGCCGTCACCTTGGCCAGCAGACGCTTCACAGGGATGGCGTTTCCCTGGCCCTGCCAGGCCAGTTTTCCGGCCATCGGCAGGCCGCGGGAGGCGAGTGCCCCCGCCCCTTCCGTATAGGAAGGAATTCTATAGATAAGATTATTTAATCCGCTCTCGGAAAGCGGTATGTCTTGTGTCATGTCGCCCATGTTCACCAGGGCGTACACCGTGTAGTCCCGATCCGGTTCCAGGTCCAGCGACATCGCTTCCAGCCCGGCCGTGTAATGGCCGGCAGCCGCCAGCGATCCGTCCGCATAGGCGGCCAGCGTGACGCAGGTCTTCCGGGTTTCGATGTCGGAGGCGGTCAGGAGGGAACGGGTCCCGGCAGTCCAGGGCTCAGGTTCCGCGATGCCGAACACCACCGGTCCGGGCTGCTCTACCTGGCAGGCTGCCGCAAGGAGCATGAGGGTGACGAAACAGATCCTTCTTCTCATAGCATCAGCGTTCTTATTGTTCGACAAGCGGGAAAACGGTCCCTTCCTCCCAGTCCGCGACCCGGACATCGACCAGTCCGCGCACGAGGTCCACGGCGACATAGATGTCCTGGAGTTCTTCCGTCTTCCAACTGTATCCGAGCCGGTCGATGTACTCGCCCAGCGGGAAACGGGCCGGAGCGGCTCCTTCCGGCCGGATGGTGACCGACAGTCCCGTATCTCCCTGCCGGGGGACGCGGAAGGTGACGATTTCCTCCCCGGCACGCGGTACCGGCGCGAACCGGAACGTTCCGTTCACCGGCGAAAAATCCAGGAGGTCGAATCCGCAGGAGTTCCCCTCCACGAGGAACTGGCAGGACCGGACCACTTGGGCCGGTTTCCGGATATCCAGGAACACGGTGGCGAACTGCTTCCGGAAGGATACCTTGGCATAGGCGAGGTCGCCGGTCGCATCCACCTCCTCGGACCAGGCATACAGGGAATCGGCCTGGGCCCCCGGGGGAATCCGCATCTGGCGCCCCTCCGGGAAGGATTCGTCCATCCCGGTACAGGCCGACAGGAAGAGCGTACCCTTCCGCACCGGCTTCGTCCAGTAAGGGCGGGCCTCTTCGATGCGTACCTTGTCGCGGAACAGCCGGTCGTCGTCCCAGCCCAGCATCTGCGCTTCGCCGGCCGCATCGGGATCGGTGAAGGTAACCTGCAGGTAGCAGGGACAGGGACCGCGGTCTTCCTTGATCGAGCAGGCCGGACCGGCCGCGATGAGGGCCAGGCAGGCGGGAATGAGCAATCTGTCCATGGGTTCAGGAGTTTTCAGTCACGTTGTATTCCGGATACCAGTCCTCCGCCGTGGTGCGGAAGAGGACGTCGATGGCGCCGGGCTCGTCTTGTTCCGGGTCTCTGGACCCCAGTTTCCGGATGATGGCTTCCTCGATGAGGTAAGTCCTGTTCCGCTGCGAAGCCGGAAGGGTCACCGCATAGTAGTAGGTCCGCCCTCCGATCTCGGTTTCCAGGACCAGTCGGGTCCTTCGCCGGTCCCAGTTCCCGGACCGGCTGTCCAAGGTCTCCGGCAGGGGATTCGGGTAATAATAGAAAGTGTGCCGCTGCACATGCGGGGTGTCCGCCGTGACGGTCGCATCCAGGCCGGTTTCGGCCAGGATGCCGTCTGCACCGCTACCGGGGTGGTACCCCATCCGGTTGTACCACAAAGAGGCGTCGGAACCGATCTCCGCCGCGTCCCAGTCGCTGCCGTACCGGGACTTCCCGTAGCAGTTGGTCAGGTAGATTCCCTTCAGGACGAAGCGCCGGGCGGCCAGGATGGGATCGGCGAACCGGACGGATATCTTCCGGATCTCGGCCTTGCATACCAGCCGGTCCACGCCGATGTGCTGTGTCGCCCCGTCCGGGACGGGAACGGTGATCGTCCGGCTGCCGGCCATCACCAGCCTGCCCGGCGCATTGTCCCGCAGGGCGGATTCCGCGGCCGCCAGGGTGGAGAGTTCGGGATAGCCGGCCGGAGCAAAGGAGGCCGGGGGATTGACGACGGCAAAGGCGGTGTAGCCGCCCTCCGGGAGTCTCTTCCGGATGGACGCTCCGGAATCCGACGTCCCGGCTTCGGCGAGCCGGCCGTCCCTGTACAGCAGCAGGGCCCAGTTGTCCACCGTCCGCTCTCCGTCCGTCCCGGTCAGGCGGGTCTCCTCTCCGACGACGGAGAAGACGACCTCGACGCCCCCTTCTCCGGGCCGGGCCGCCCGTTGGCAGCCCGCCAGGAGAAAGACGCCCAGGATCAGAGCCGTTCGTTTCGCTTCCATCTTGGACTCAGAGCGTGATGGTTCCCATGTTCAGGCCCAGTTCCCAGTCGTTGACGGTGATCTGGACGGTCGCGTCGCCGGTCTCGAGCGGCTTGTACGGCACGTCGCCGGGACGGTGCCGGATGACCATTTCGTCGATGACGTAGGTCTTGTTCCGCTCCAGGGCGGGCAGGACCACCGGGTAGTATCCCTTCTTCTGCTCGAACGTGACCTCGACCACCAGCATCGTGTGGCGGGGCGCCCAGGTGGCGTCGTACGTGTCTTTCTCCGTCGGGTTCGGATAGGGATAGAAGACATGTTCCTTTTCGTAGGGTTTCGAATTGCCCACCGTTGCGGCGGGAGCGTCGTACAGGTACTTGTCATAGCCGTTGTCCTTGTGTCCCAACTGGTTCACCCACGTCGCCGGCGTTCCGTCCGCCGCATAGTTGTTGTCGGCCGCGACGTTGATCAGGTAGATGCCGTCGATGGTCATGGTCTCCTGGGCGAGGGCGTACTGGAAATCGGTCGAGATCTTCCTGACGGACACCCGGGAGACGATGCGCTTCACCGTGACAGGTACCGTCCCGCCGTCCTTCAGTTCCTGGGTGGTGCATCCGCTCATCACGAACCCGTCGGTCCTGTTGTCGCTCAACTGGCTCACCTTGGCCCTGAGTTCGCTTTCCGTCGCCACGTTGTCGAGGGCGGGGGCGTTGACCAGGGCCCAGACCGTCCGTTCTCCCGAGGTGGCCGTCAACTGGGCGGTCATCGCGGCGCCGGCATCCCGGTAGTCTTCCAGTTTTCCGGCATTGAAGACATAGACCTGCAGGTTGCCGACCTTCGATTCATTGTCGTAGGTCACGGAGGTGGCCCGGGTGGGCGCGGTTCCGAGGATGGTGACGTTCACTTCGACGGGCTTGCCGTCGATGTCGGCCTTCTCCCGGGTGCAGGAGCAGAGGGCCCATGCGGCCAGGGCCGCAAAAAGAAATACTTGTGTTTTCATTGGATAAAAAGGGTTAGGGTTTGTATGTCAAGTTGCTGTCGTTTCCTTCCGGGGCCGGTTCCAGGCCGTACCGGCGGATGAGTCCGGCGATCTCCGGGTCCAGGTTTCCCCGGTGCACGAAGGAGGGGTTCAGCCGGCAGGCCTTCAGGTAACTCTCGACGGCTTTCCGGTCATCTCCCCGGCGGCTGTACAGGATGGCCAGCAGATACAGGACCTTGTCGGTCCGGGCCATCGGCTCCAGCACTTCCAGGGCGGAGGCGTTGTAGTCCATCGCGCAGAAGGCGACGGCGGTATTGTAGTCCCTGTAGGGCCGCAGCAGGGTGACGGCCTGTTCGTATTCCCGGTCACGGATGGCCTGCAGGCCGCGCATGTACACGGTATCCACCACGGTGGTATGGACGGTATCCTTCCGGAGGCCCTTCCGGTGCAGGTGGAAGTCGAACCGGACGGTCCTCAGGCGGGGGTAGAGGCTTTCCCGGATATGCCGGTAGGAGGGGAGCCGCTGGAGCCGCTGCTCCCGGAGGTCGGGTTCGGGGATGGATGCCGTCCGGGCGTATTCCTCCTTCTCCCGTTCGCTCAGGCTGCCGTCTTCCCGGACCAGGGCGTCCAGCATCGTCCAGTTTTCCGGGTTGTTGCGGGACAGCAGACGGATGTCCGAGGGCGCCTCCTCTTTCCAGGTGTCGTCCAGGCCGATATGGAACGTATGGCGCCGCAGGGAGTCCCGGTACCGTTTGAGAAAACCTTCGAAATAGTCCGAGACGCTTTCCGACCGCCGCATGGACAGTCTCCGGTTGTGCTCGAACGACCCCTCCGGGGAGCACGAGGCGGTCACGACGATGGAATCCAGGTCGAAGTCCCTGTTTTGCAGGAGGCTCCGGAGATTCCCTTCGATGCGGGCCATCTCCTCGCGGTTGTGCCCGGTCTCCTTGCGGATTTCCGCCCTTCCCTGCTCGAAGTCGATGTAGCAGGCGGTATTGGCCTGGACCTTCCGTTCGGTCACGACGGTCTTGTAGCGGATGGCGTCGTCGCTGAGACCGCTGATGGAACTGATGTAGAAGGTGAGGGGCTCGGTCCGGGGGACCCGGTAGATCCGGCGGTCTTCCTCGAAGATGTCACCCGACAGCAGGACGGTCGCCTTGCGGAGCGAGGGCTTGACGTGGATGGACTGCACGTAGTCGTACAGGATATCCCCGTCGGGACTCACGATGACCGTGTCCAACCGGAGCCCTTCGGTCACGATAGGGACCTTCACGTACCGTCGGAACATGTCCTCCTTCCGGTCCACCTTCCGCCGGTTCCGCCGCACGACCAGTTGATTGGTGTAATGGGTCAGGGCCTGCCTTTCGGTCACGCCGTAGTGGGAGCGGAACAGTTCGTCGGAAACGGCCGACGAATCGGTCTTGAAGCGGTAGATGTCCGGCAGGTTCCGCCGCAGGAACATCTCCAGTTGGAAGCGATCGACGAAGTGCGTGGAGTCCGCCGCGATGGAATCGAGGAACCGCCGGTACTGTTCGTATCCTTTCAACTGGGCCTTCCGGTAGTCCGCTCCCGTGATCAGGATCGGGTCCAGCCGGAGGCTGTCCTCCAGGACGAACAGGTCGGGATAGAAGCGGAGTTGCCAGTCCCGGTCCTGCATCGCTTCCGGGACGATGATCCGGAAGTTCAGGTCCACGCGTCCGCTCCGTTCCGCCACGTTGCGGAAGCGGGCCGTCACCCTGGCCGCCTGGATGACGTCCGTGGCGACCATCTCTCCGTTCTCGTCCCTGACAGCCCGCATGATCAGCACTTCGTTTCCGTCCGGATCTTCCACGACCATCGTATCCCGGCGCGGTTCCCCGCCCATCGCGATCTCCGGCAACTCCTTCTCGTCGGCTATGACCATCTGAGCGGCAAGGGACTGCCGGCGGAGCCGTTCCAGTTTCCCCTGCGGTCCGCAGCCGGCCAGGAAGAGGGCGGCCAGGAGGACCGCGCCTGTCCATCGCATCGGTTTCATGGCTATAAGTATCTCTGGGGTTGCACGGGGTCGTCTTCGGGCGGGACGATGGTGACGCGGCGGGCGAGGATCTCCCAGCCGCTGCGCTCTGCGCCGTCGGCCATCGTGAAGCGGAAGGTGCGTACGCGGCCGGCGACCTGGACGATGACACCCTTCCCGATCTGGCGCAGGTCGGGCATGTTCCGCCCTTCCCAGGCCGTGACGTTGAACCAGGTCGTATCCACGACGGGATTATTGTCCCGGTCCTTGTAGGAGTATTCGGTGACGAGGGAGAAGCGGCATACCTGGGATTCGCCGACCCGGTTGAGGGAGGTCGTTCCCACGACGCCGCGTAATTCGATTTTATTCAGGAACTCCATGTGAAACAGGTTTTTGGGGGTTGGACTTGGGCCTTGTGCCGGGCGCGCTCCGGTCGAGGGCCGGGACAAATGTAGGGGGGAAGTGTCCGAAACACCGCCGGGAACCGGCCTCCCGGCTGCATCTTTTTATGATTCTTGCGCTGATTGCGTGTTTCTTGCCCTGTCAGTCCCCGGAAAAAACCATCGTAAGAATTATTTCTTGCCCTGCCTGTTTCCGGGGGATTCGAAGAAAAGGCAAAACCTGCGCTTTTTTTCTTGCGATGCTTGGATTATCGGCCGGGAACGGCCATCTTCACGCGGTAAAGCGCGGAAGACCATGAAGTACAAATCGGAGGAAACCATACCGCACTGCCTGGAGTGCGGCGATCCGCTTCCCTACGGAAGGAAGGACCGGAAATTCTGCTGTCCAAGTTGCAGGAACCGTCACCACAACCGGGAGGCCCGGCAGTGGCGGTTCCGCTATTCCACCATCATCGGCATCCTGGAAAAGAATCACGATATCCTGAACAGCCTCATCCGGATCGGCATCCGTTCCATTCCCAAGACGGAACTGGTCCAACTGGGTTACCGGATGGGATTCGTGACCTCCAGCGGGCGGGAAGGCCGGCGGACGGTGTGCCGCTGCTTCGACATCGTCTTCACCGACATGGAGACCCGGATTACGGGGCTGACGCAGGAAACGCTGCCCTGGGACCGGGAAGACCCGCCGTCCGCCCGCTCCCTTTAGGCCCGGAGGCCATGGCCGATGTACAAGGAGTCCTGTTTCAAGTCACCCCTGCACAAAAAAGGGACCGGCTCATAGCGAGCCGGCCCCTTCGTTGTCTTGGCTTTGTAACCGCTTATTTCACGGCGGCTTTCTGTTTCTTCTGCGGATCCTTGAACAGGATCATGAAGAGGACGCCCACCACGAAGGCATAGGCGGCGAAGATGTACCAGGCCTTGGGCCAGGAAGGATTCGCGGCGTTGTACACGGTGGCATCGACCACGGCGCCGGCGGCGAGGGTGCCGATGGTGGCGCCGAAGCCGTTGGTCATCATCATGAACAGGCCCTGGGCGCTGGAGCGGATATCCTCGGCGGCGTTCTGCTCCACATACAGGGAACCGGAGATGTTGAAGAAGTCGAAGGCGAAACCGTACACGATGCAACTCAGCACGAACAGGAGGACGCCCGGCATGGACGGGTTGCCCAGTCCGAAGAAGGCGAAGCGGCCCACCCAGGCGAACATGGCGATGAGCATCACGTTCTTGATGCCGAAGCGTTTCATGGCGAACGGGATGAGGAGGATGCAGAGCGTCTCGGAGGCCTGGGAGATGGCGATCAGGGCGTTGGAATTCTTGACGGCGAAGGTGTTCGCGAGAGCCGGGTCGGCGGCGAAGGAGCCGAGGAAGGTGTTCGCATAGCCGTTGGTGATCTGGAGGGAAGCGCCCAGCAGCATCGAGAAGATGAAGAAGATCGCGAACTGGGGATCCTTGAACAGGGTGAAGGCCTTCAGGCCGAAGGCATCGGCCAGGCTCTCGTTCTTCTTGGTCTTGTCAATGGGGCAGTGGGGCATGGTGAGCGCATAGCCGGCCAGGATCAGCGACAGGATGCCCGAGGAGATGAGTTGGGTGTAACTGTCCTGCATCGCGACTCCGCCGATGTGGAGGAAGTTGGTCAGGAGCATCGAGCAGATGAAACCGACGGTGCCGAACACGCGGATGGGCGGGAATTCCTTCACGGGATCCATGCCTTCCACGGCCATCGCGTTGTACGAGACGGAATTCACGAGGGCGATGGTGGGCATGAAGAAGGCGACGCTCAGGCTGTACAGGATGAACAGGGGGGCGAACTGGACGTTCTGTCCGGCGCTCATGCAGTAGAAGCCGGCTCCGGCCATGAAGATGCCGGCGAGGCCGTGGCAGAGGGACAGGACCCGCTGGGCTTCCATCTTCTTGTCGGCGACGATGCCCATGAGGGTGGGCATGAAGATGGAGACGATGCCCTGCATCGCGAAGAACCATTTGATCTGGCTGCCGAGTCCGATGTTGCCCAGGTAGCGGCCGAGGGACGTGAGATAGGCCCCCCAGACGGCGAACTCCAGGAAGAGCATCAGGACTAACTTCAGGGTGATGGGTTTGATTTTCATCTCGGGTTATGGTTTGGTTATTGTTTCAACATCATACAAATGTACGAAAAAATCCGTAACTTTGACCGATAATAGAAAAAGGATGTTCCAGTACCGTCTCACAGCCCGGGATCCCGGGTCCGCCGCCCGTGCGGGCGTGATCTCCACCGACCATGGGGAGATCCGTACACCCATCTTCATGCCGGTGGGCACCGTCGGGTCCGTCAAGGGCGTGTATCACCGGGACCTGGTGGACGACATCCAGGCGGAGATCATCCTCGGCAACACCTACCACCTGTACCTCCGTCCCGGCCTGGACACGCTCCGGAAGGCCGGCGGACTGCACCGGTTCGAGCATTGGGACCGACCCATCCTCACCGACAGCGGCGGCTTCCAGGTCTTCTCCCTGGCTCCCATCCGCAAACTCACCGAGGAAGGCTGCCGGTTCGCCTCCCATATCGACGGCTCCCGGCATACGTTCACCCCGGAGAACAACGTGGACACCCAGCGCATCATCGGCGCGGACATCATCATGGCCCTGGACGAATGCTGCCCGGGAGATGCGGACTTCCGCTACGCCGCCAAGTCCCTCCGCCTTACGCAGGGCTGGCTCGAACGCTTCGCCCGCCACTTCGACGAGACGGAGCCCCTGTACGGCTACCAGCAGGTGATGTTCCCCATCATCCAGGGATGCGTGTATCCGGACCTGCGGAAGCAGGCCGTGGAGCATGCGCTGCAGTTGGACGGCCCGAACCGCGGCGGCTATGCCGTCGGCGGCCTGGCGGTGGGCGAGCCCACGGAGAAGATGTACGAGATGCTGGAGGTCACGTGCCCGCTCCTGCCGGACGGGAAACCCCGCTACCTGATGGGCGTCGGCACGCCGGCGAACATCCTCGAGGGCATCGCCCGCGGCATCGACATGTTCGACTGCGTGATGCCTACCCGCAACGGCCGTAACGGCATGCTTTTCACCTGGCAGGGCATCCTGAACATGCGCAATGCCAAATGGACGGACGACTTCTCGCCGCTGGATCCGGAAGGGACTTCGTTCGTGGACCGCTATTATACGAGGGCCTACCTCCACCACCTGTTCGTGGCGAAAGAGATGTTCGCCGCGATGGTGGCCACGGAGCACAACCTCGCCTTTTACCTGGACCTGGTCCGCACGGCCCGCCGCCACATCGAGGCGGGGGACTTCGCGGCCTGGAAGGATGTCACTGTCAACAAGTTGATGCAGAGACTGTAATGCAAATCAAGAGACTCGACTGGTACATCATCAAGAAGTTCATGGGGTCGTTCATCGTCGCCCTGGGCCTGCTGACGGTCATCGTCATCATCTTCGACGTGAGCGAGAAGATCGACGATTTCGTCCAGAAGGAGGCGCCGCTGAAGGCGATCGTGGTGGATTACTACCTGAACTTCATCCCGTACTTCATGAACATGTACAGCCCGATGGTGGTCTTCCTGACGGTGATCCTGTTCACGTCCAAGATGGCGCAGGACTCCGAGATCATCGCCATCCTTTCCTGCGGGGTCAGTTTCCACCGGATGATGGTACCGTACCTGGTGTCGGCCTGCATCGTCGCCCTCCTGTCGCTGGGACTCGGCCTCTGGGTGATCCCGCGGGCGAACGTGACGCGGGTGGCGTTCGAGCAGAAATACAACCCCCGCGCGAAGGTCAAGTTCGGGCACGACATGCATTACAAACTGGAGGACAACAAGTTCGTCTATTTCGAGTCCTTCAGTTCCTGGAACAATACCGCCTACAACTTCACCCTGGAACAGGTGTCGGACGACCACATGATCTCCAAACTCTCCGCGGAATCCGCCCAGTGGGACAGCCTCGCCGGGAAATGGAAACTCCGCAACTGGTTCATCCGCGACTACGGCGAGGGGCTCCAGGACCGGATCCGTTCGGGCCGGCAACTGGACACGACCCTCAGCCTGACCATCGACGATTTCTACTACAACGACTATACGATCGAACAGTTGGACAAGCGCCAGATGGACCAACTCATCGAGACCCAGATCGCCCGGGGTGACGCCACGGTGAAGAACGCCCAGATGCAGAAGCACCGGCGGTATTCGATGCCGCTGTCGGCCATCATCCTCACGATCATCGCCGTCTCCCTGTGCTCGAAGAAGCGCCGGGGCGGCATGGGCTGGAACATCGCCGTGGGGCTTGCCCTCGGCTTCTCCTACATCCTGTTCGAACAGTTCAGCAAGATGTTCGTCGTGACCGACACGCTGTCCGCCGGCATCGCCACCTGGATTCCGAACATCCTGTATGCCGTCATCGCGGCGTTCCTGTACATCATCGCTCCGAAATAGATACAGCATGACAACCGTCAAAATCGTCAACCGCTCCGGACAGCCTGTCCCGGCCTATGCCACCGCCCTTTCCGCCGGCATGGACCTCCGGGCCTGCCTGGACGCCCCCGTCACCCTCGGTCCGCTGGAGCGGGCCCTGGTCCCGACGGGCCTCTTCATCGCCCTGCCGGCCGGCTTCGAGGCGCAGGTGCGCCCCCGCAGCGGCCTGGCCGCGAAACACGGCATCACGGTCCTGAACACCCCCGGCACCATCGACGCGGACTACCGGGGCGAGATCAAGGTCATCCTCGTGAACCTTTCCAACACCCCGTTCGAGATCGTACCCGGGGAGCGCATCGCGCAGATGGTCGTCGCCCGCCACGAGCGGGTGGAATGGGAAGAGACCGACAGTCTGGACGAAACGGAACGCGGCGCCGGCGGTTTCGGAAGTACTGGAAGATAAACTATGGAAATCAGCGAGTTATACACCCTTTTCCGCGCCTCCAAAGGCGTGAATACGGACACCCGGACCCTCCAGCCCGGACAGATCTTCGTCGCCCTGAAAGGGGAGACCTTCGATGGCAATGCCTATGCCTCGAAAGCCCTGGAAAGCGGGGCTGCCTATGCCGTGGTCAACGATGCTGTCGAGGGCGACGATCCCCGTCTCCTCCGTTTCCCGGACACGCTCCAGGCCCTGAAGGAACTGGCGGCATTCCACCGGCAGCGGTTGGACATCCCGGTCATCGGCCTCACCGGCACGAACGGAAAGACGACGACCAAGGAACTCATCCGCGAGGTCCTGGCCACGCATTTCACCGTCGCGGCGACGAAGGGCAACCTGAACAATGACATCGGCGTTCCCCTGACCGTCCTCGGCATCGGCGCGGACGCGGACATCGCCGTCGTGGAAATGGGCGCGAGCCATCCCGGCGACATCGCCGCCCTGACCTGGGTGAGCCAGCCCGGGTACGGCCTCATCACCAACGTGGGCAAGGCGCACCTGCTGGGCTTCGGCAGTTTCGAGGGTGTCAAGCAGGCCAAGGGCCAACTCTATGACTGGCTTTCCGAACACGACGGACAGGCTTTTGTCAATGTCGATGATGAAAACCTCTACGAGATGGCCGTCTCCCGGCCCCTTTCCATCATCCCGTACGGGGTGGCAGGGGAGGATGCGGAGATCCTGCCCACCTCGGCGGAGAACCCTTTCCTGCGGATGTCCATCGGCGGGGAAACGCTCGAGACCAGACTGGTCGGCTCCTACAACGCCGCCAACGTCATGGCCGCCCTCGCCGTGGGACGCCAGTTCGGCATCCCGCTGCAGGACGGACTCGCCGCCATCGCGGCCTACACCCCGTCCAACAACCGCTCCCAGATGACCCGTACGGAGCGCAACGTCGTCATCGAGGACGCCTACAACGCGAATCCCTCCTCCATGGCTGCCGCCCTGGACAACTTCGCCCTCTTGCAGGCGGACTGCAAGGTCGCCCTCCTCGGCGACATGCGCGAACTGGGCGAGGACTCCGTGAAGGAGCATGTAAAGATCCTCAAGAAACTGGACGACTGCGGCCTCACGCATGCCTGCCTGGTGGGCGACGAGTTCAAGAAGGCCCTGGAAGAGGCCGGTACGCCCGATTTCGTCAAGTGGTTCGCCACCTCCGACGACCTTGCTGCCGCCCTCGCTGAGCGTCCTTTGACCGGTGCCACCGTCCTCGTCAAGGGCTCCAACAGCATCCGGATGGGGAAGGTGCTTCCTACGCTGTAATTGAATAGATTGCCATGGCAGAATCGAACTTCATAGACTACGTCAAGATCTTCTGTGCGAGCGGACACGGCGGAGCCGGGTCGATGCACCTGCACAGGGCGAAATATGTACCCAAGGGCGGGCCGGACGGCGGCGACGGCGGCCGCGGCGGCCACATCATCCTGCGGGCGAACCCCCAGTTCTGGACGCTCATCCACCTGCGTTACCGCAAGGTCGTGCGGGCCGAGAACGGCGAGCCGGGCGGGGCGGCGCTCCGCAAGGGCAAGAACGGGGCGGACATCGTCCTGGAGGTGCCTCTGGGCGTGACCGTGAAGGACGCGGAGACGGACGAGGTCATCACCGAGATCGTGGAGCCCGGCCAGGAATACATCCTGTGCGAGGGCGGCCGCGGCGGGTGGGGCAACGACCATTTCAAGTCGCCCACCAACCAGACGCCGCGCTACTCGCAGCCCGGCGAGGAAGGTGTCGAGGGCTGGTTCATCCTGGAACTGAAAGTCCTTGCCGACGTGGGCCTCGTGGGCTTCCCGAACGCGGGTAAGTCCACCCTCCTGGCCGCCATCACGTCGGCCAAGCCCAAGATCGCCAACTACGCCTTCACCACCCTGGAACCGAACCTGGGCATCGTCAAGTACTATGACGACCGTTCCTTCGTAATGGCGGACATCCCCGGTATCATCGAGGGCGCCCACGAGGGCCGGGGGATCGGCATGCGCTTCCTGCGGCACATCGAGCGGAACTCGGTGCTCCTGTTCATGGTTGCGGCGGATGAACCCGACGTGACCAAAGGCTACGGGATCCTGCTGAACGAACTGAAGGAATACAATCCCGAACTCCTGGTCAAGGACCGTGTCCTGGCCGTCACGAAAACGGACCTCATCGACGAGAAGGAACGCCGGAAGATCGAGAAGAAACTGCCGGAGGGCATTCCGCACGTGTTCATCTCCTCGGTCGCCCAGACGGGCCTGAACGAACTCAAGGAGGAACTCTGGAAAGCCCTGAACAAGTAGCATGTTGGACCGGCTCATCGGCATCGACCATGAAATCACCCTGTGGATCAACGGTTTCCACTCGGCGTGGACGGATCCGTTCTGGATGTTCCTCTCGGACGTGCGGATCTGGTTCCCCGCGTACGGGGTCATCCTGGGGATGATGCTGTACCGCCTGGGCTGGAAGAAGGGACTCGTGGTCCTGCTGTCCTGCGTCCTGACCGTGGTCCTGGCCGACCAGATCTCCTACCACATCAAGGAAAGCATCGACCGCCTGCGGCCTTTCTATACGACGGAACTCCTGCAGCGGGGCCTTCACTGGCCGGTCAACCGCACCGGTTTCTACGGCTTCTTCTCCGGCCACGCCAGCAACGCCTTCGGATTCGCCATGTGTTCCTGGCTGGGCTTCCGGCTCAATGACAAGCGGTATCGTTACCGGATCTATGGCTGCTGCATCTTCCTGTGGGCGGCACTCGTCTCCCTGAGCCGCGTGATGCTGGCGGCCCATTTCTTCGGAGATATCTTCGTCGGAACCCTCTTCGGCCTCGCAGTCGGCCTCTTCTGCGCCTCCCTCGCCCGTGGGGTGATCCGGAAGTGGCTTGAGGCCAGGTAGTCACACCTGCCCGCCGATTGAATCTTCCCGGAAAGTTGCTTATCTTTGCAGATGAATCAATCCGGCCGATCCATGAAGAAGAAAAGATTACTGGTCATTGTCTTGGCGCTGGTGGCGCTTATGCCGGCGTATGCGGTGCTCAACGAGAAGGACCTGGCGCAGACGCTGTCCGTACTCCGCTACGAACTCCGCTCCGCCTGGCGCGCTTCCTCGGAACGGGCCAAGCGGACGATGGACCGCGGTACGCGCCAGCGGGCCCAACTGGTGGAGATGATGCAGCGCAGCAACGAACTGTCCCTGATGCTGTACTCGCAGAAGCAGGACTACACGTTCGACATGACCTATGCCCTGAACGAGGTGTCGCGCCAGTACGATGAATTCTCTTCGCAGAAACTCCCGTTCGACGACATCATCACCCGGCTGGACATCGACATCGACCGGTACGACCGCCTGATCCATACCCTCAAGCGCCTGCCGCCTGCCAAACTCATGGCCTACCGCGACAGCACCGGCCAACTGGTGTACATGGAGGCCGATGCGTGGCGGAACCGACGGGATTCCCTGCGCCGGCTGCGCGGGGAAACGGCTACCCGCCGCGTGATGGACACCACCGGTCGGACGCGCCCTTTCATGCTGGACTCGCTCGGCCAGCAGGACCGTGACAGTTGCATCTTCTACGCGGAGAACCTGCTGGAAGCCTGCCGGATGCAGAAGGAGCAATTGGTCCGCGACAGCACGCATTATGCGGAGACGGCCGCCCTCCTGAAATCGAGTTACGATTACGCCCAGCAGCGGTACAAGACCGTCCAGAACCGGATTTTCATCGAAGGACAGACGGCTTACGGCACCCTCCTCAAGAATTTCCCGCGCTATTGGCAGCAGGCGACCCGGGATGCCATGGATAAGTACAGCCCCTCCACCATCGGAGATGTGAACAGCCAGTGGCGCGGGCCCATGGTGACCGCATTCTCGCTGTTCCTGCTGGTTTATCTGGTGATTTCGATCGTCTTGGCGCTGGCACTCGTCGCCTTCCTCACCCGGAAGGTCTCCTTCTTCAAGAAAGAGCGGTTCACGAACCACCGGTTCGAGACGACGCTCATCACGGGCGTCATCATCTTCGCCCTGTCCATCATGATTGCCAGTTGGGCCTCCAAGCAGAATTTCTTCGCGATGGCCTCGAAACTCATGGTGGAATTCGCCTGGATGCTGGCCGCCATCCTCGTCTCGCTCGTCATCCGGCTGAAAGGGGAGGCGATCCGGAAAGGAATCCGCCTGTATTTCCCCATCCTTCTCCTGAGTTTCATCGTCATTTCCCTCCGCATCGCGTTCGTCCCGAACAGCCTGCTGAACATCGTCTTCCCGCCGCTGCTGCTCATCTTCACCATCTTACAAGGCTTGACCTTGTTCCGGAATCGGAAATCGCTGCCGGCCTGGGACGTCGCCTACGGATGGATCTCCCTGCTTGTGCTCGTCGCAACGACGGTCATCGCCCTTCGCGGCTTCGTGCTGCTGGGCGTCCAACTCCTCATCTGGTGGATCTTCCAACTGACCTTGCTGCAGACGATTACAGCCGTGTACGACCTTCTTCACATCTACTATGTGCGCCACATCCGGGACCTGAAGACCCATTACATTGAGGCCCATCCGAACCTTCCGAACCAGACGGACGAGGACCTCATCAGCGTGACCTGGCCGCATTCGTTCGCCAAGAACGCCCTGCTGCCGGTCGCCATCGTCCTCTCCATCCCGTTCAGCCTGTTCATGGCGTCCAGCGTGTTCGACCTGAATGAGGTGTTCAACGAGTATTACCGGGTTCCGTTCCTGGAGGTGCCGGGTTACATCAGCCTGTCTTACTACAAGGTCGTCCTGGTTCTCGTGCTGTTCTTCCTGTTCCGCTACCTGGTCTATGCGGGGAAGGCGCTCTACCGCCTGCTCAGGATCAAGTCCCTGCTGAGGGGTTCCACCGGCCGTCTCTTCCATGAGAACCAGGCGAATTTCACCCTGGCGGAGAACATCATCGGCATTTCCCTCTGGGGCATCTACATCATTGCGATCTTCGTCATCCTGAAGATTCCGACAGCCGCCATCAAGGTGATCGGAGCGGGTCTCGCCACCGGTCTCGGTTTCGCCATGAAGGATATCCTGAACAACTTCTTCTACGGGGTCCAACTCATGTCCGGCCGCGTCCGCGTGGGGGACTTCATCGAGTGCGACGGCATCCGGGGCAAGGTGGACAGCATCAGTTACCAGAGTACGCAGATCATCGCCTCCGACGGTTCCGTGATGGCCTTCCCGAACGCCACCCTGTTCAACAAGAACTTCAAGAACCTCACGAAGAACCATTCCTACGAACTCCTTTCCTTCGATGTGGGCGTCAAGTACGGTGTCGATGTGGACAAGGTCCGCGGCATCATCCAGGAGGCGCTGGAACCGCTCAAGAAGAAGGATGTATATGGGCGCGATATCGTGGACCCGAACTACGGAATCCAGGTCCGGTTCAAGGATTTCGGCGACAACAGCGTGAACCTGTCGGTGTACCAGTACATCACCGTGGAGGAGCATTACACCTATCCGGCGCGTGCGAAGGAACTCATCTACAATGCCTTGAACGCGAACGGCATTGAAATCCCGTTCCCGCAGCGCGACCTGTATATCAAGACGATGCCGGAAAGGAAGGATTAAAGTTTTCCCAGAATCAACTCGAACAGGCGGGGCTTGGCGTAGGCGTCAAGTTCCGCTTCTTCGATCCAGACATAGCCTTCGGGGAGGCCGGGGCGTCCGGCGGGCTCCCACAGCCAGAAATCCGCCAGAAGGGTCCGGTGCGTGAGTTGGTGCTTGAAACCTTGTACGACGGGCTTCGCCCCGGCCGGTACTTCGTCGGTCAGCCACGGCTCCCATAGCCCCTGCCAGATGTCGCCCGGTCCGCGCCGATGGATGGCGGTCTGGCCCTGGAAACGCACATAGACGTAGGTGAGATGCCGCTCCACGGGCTTGGCGGGCGCTTGTTTGACAGGCAACAGTTCGACACGACCTTCCTTGAAAGCCCGGCAGGAAGGCTGCAGGGGACAGGTGAGGCAGGCCGGATTCACCGGCGTGCAGCAGGTGGCGCCGAAGTCCATCATGCCCTGGTTGAAGGCTGCGGGCGAATCGACAGGCAGCAGCCGCTGGGCCAGTTCCGTGAACTCCTTTTTGGCGGCGGAGGTTCCCACGGGCGTGGCAATGTCGAAATACCGGGCGAGCACGCGGTACACGTTCCCGTCCACCACGGCGGCCGGGAGCCCGAAGGCGATGGAGCCGATGGCGGCGGCCGTGTAGTCGCCCACGCCCTTCAGGCTGCGGATCCCTTCCAGCGTGGAGGGAAAGCCGCCCATGGCCACGATTTGCTTCGCGGCTGTGTGGAGGTTCCTGGCGCGGGAATAGTATCCGAGGCCCTGCCAGAGGCGGAGCACCTCGTCCTCGGGTGCGGCAGCCAGGGCCTCCACGGTCGGGAAACGTTCCATGAAGCGCTCCCAGTAGGCCCAGCCCTGCGCCACGCGTGTCTGCTGGAGGATGATCTCGCTCAGCCACACCGCATACGGGTCCCGCGTCCTCCGCCAGGGAAGGTCCCTGCCGCAGGCGGCGTACCAGTCGGTTATCGTCTCGGAAAAGGTCATTTCAACGGCAAATTTAATGATTTCCAATGAAAAATGCGTATCTTGCAAGACTATGAAATGGGATAAGAACTATCTGAAACAGACTGTCCGCTATTATGCGAACATCTACGACCATATCGATACGGACGATGCGGCGCAGCGCATCAAGAGTTCCATCTGGTTCCGGGGGCCCAATGCCTGGATCCTCGCGTTCTCGATCATCATCGCCTCCGTCGGCCTCAATGTGAACTCGACCGCGGTCATCATCGGCGCGATGCTCATCTCCCCGCTGATGGGGCCGATCATCGGCATGGGACTCGCCCTCGGGACGAACGACCTGGACCTGCTGAAGCAGGCCGCCAAGAACGTGCTCGTGATGGTCCTCATCTCCCTGGTGGCATCGACCCTGTTCTTCCTCCTGTCCCCGCTGGACCTCATCAATCCCACCGAACTGGAGGCCAGGACGAGTCCTTCCATCTACGACGTACTCATCGCCCTGTTCGGCGGTCTGACCGGCATCCTGGAGAACAGCCGCAAGGAACGCGGCACCGCCATTGCGGGCGTCGCCATCGCCACGGCCCTGATGCCGCCCCTGTGTACGGCCGGCTATGGCCTGTCCTGCCTGAAAATGCACTACTTCCTGGGTGCGATGTACCTGTTCATCATCAACATGGTCTTCATCACCCTGGCTACCTACGTGATGGTCAAGTACCTGCGTTTCAGGACGGTGACCGGCATCGATCCCGCCCTGGCGCAGCGCCGCGCCCACCTGATGAGCGCCATCGTGTCCATCGTCATCATCCCCAGTTTCATCTCGGCCATCGGCATGGTCCGCGACAATAATTTCGAGCGGAACGTGGAGGCGTTCGTCCGGGAGAACCGGCTGGTCTCCCGCTCCTATATCTACGATTATCATATCTACAACGACCACGGGCGGAAAGTGGAACTGTCCCTGACGGGCGAACCGCTCTCCTATGAAGCCCAGGAGGCCCTCTATGCCTCGGCCCGGGCCCATCGCATCAAGGATGCCCAACTGGTCATCAAGGAGCATTCCCTGGGCATGACCGGGGAGGAAATGAACGAGATGATCCGCGAAATCTATGACAAGACCGACCGGGACATGGCCGAGAAGGAGGCGCAACTGAACCACATCCAGAGCCGTCTGGATTCCCTGACACGGCTCGTGGAATCCCTGGTCGTGGACCCGGGCATCCCCATCGTGAAAGGAGATTAGTTACTTGAAACTGGAGCCGCCCACGAACTCCCGGAGGAGGGACGTGGCGGGGATTTCCTTGTCGGGCACCGGCGTGAAGTAATGGATGAACTTCAGCAGGCGGTGTGCCTCGGAGAACTCCGGACAGTTCTGCGGAACGCTGCGGAGGATAGGCTCCGCATGGTTCTTGAGCACGGCGAACTCGATGAGATAGGCCGAGTTGAACATCACGTCGGCCATTTCCTGGTAGGGATAGATCCACCGGTGTTCGGCCCGGCGGACGTTCGGCCACTGGCTGATGGATTCCCGGGCCGTGAAGGCGCCCTTGTTGTAGTCGCGGACGATGCGGCGGAGGAGCCGGTTGTCGCTCGTGGGGATGCAGTTGTGGTTGTCCAGCAGGATGCCCGTGAGGGTGTTGATGAAGATCTTGAACTTGGCCGCGGCCGGAATCCGGTCCGTCAGAGCCGGATTCAGGGCGTGGATGCCCTCGATGAGGAGGATGCAGCCCGGTTCGAGTTTGATCTTCTTGCCATTGTACTCGCGCAGGCCCGTGACGAAGTTGAATTCGGGGACGTCCACCTCCTCGCCGGCGATCATCTTCAGGATGTCCTTCTCCATCAGGGCATGGTCCACGGTGTCGAAATTGTCGAAGTCGAAACTGCCGTCGGGCAGTCTCGGCGTGTCCTGCCGGTTGACGAAATAGTCGTCGGTGGACATGGAGAGAGGCTTGAGACCGCAGGCCATGAGTTGGATGGACAGGCGCTTGCAGAAGGTGGTCTTGCCCGAGGAGGACGGTCCCGTGATGAGGACGACCTTGACCGGGTCCTCGCAGCGGTAGCGGCGGTCGATCTCCTCGGCGATCTGGACGATTTTCTTCTCCTGCAGGGCTTCCGCGATCTGGATGAGTTCGGTGGCATGTCCATTCAGGATGGAGTAATTGACGTCACCCACGGTGTTCAGGCCCATGATCATGTTCCACCGGAGGTTTTCCTTGAACATCTCGTAAGTCTTGGGCTGGTCCATGAAGGGGGAGAGGACGTCCGGATTCTCCAGGTCCGGTTCCCGCAGGAGGATGCCGTCGTGGTAGGGCTGGATGCCCCAGACGGTCAGGTAGCCGGTGGACGGGACGAGTTTGCCGTAGTAGTAATCCGAGGTGTCGTCCAGGGTATAGTAGTCCGTGTAGGCCTCACCGCTGGTCTCCAGGAGTTTGACCTTGTCGTCGTAGCCGGATTTCCGGAATTCCTTGATGGCCTTTTCCGTCTGGACGTCATACCGGTGGAAGGGCAGGTCCTTGGCCACGAGTTCCTTCATCCGGGCCTCCAGGAGTTTGAGGTCCTCGCAGGTCAGGTCCGTGCCGTCGGCTTTCCGCAGGTGGCAGAAGTAGCCGCCGGAGATCGGGTGCTCCATGTACAACTGGCTGTCCGGGAACACGTCCGTGGCCGCCTTGTGCATCAGGAAGCAGAGCGAACGGAAATAGACCCGCCGGCCGCTGTCCTCCCGGACATCCAGGAATTCGATGTCCTTGTTCTGGTACACCTTGAACTTGAGGCCCTGGGACACGTTGTTCACCTTGGCGGAGACAATGGGGTAAGGGCGGTCGAATTCGAAGTCGGGCAGCATCTGGGCGAGGGAAGTGCCCTCCGGATACTTCCTGTACGTCCGCGAGTTCTTGCAATAGACCTGCAGCATGGGAACTATTCTTTAATGGTGGTGGTATGGTTCACGGGGAGGGAGAACGCGATGCCCTTGGCTTCGTCGGCCAGTCCGCAGTCCTTATAGACGGCCTTGAGGACGTCGTCCTTGATGGCCTTGGGAACGAGGATCATCAGCACTTCCTTGTCCGGCTGGATGCGGATGCTGAAGAACTCCTCGGCCTCGGGATTGGCCGATCCGCGGGCGCGGAGGATGGTGCCGCCCTGGGCGCCGGCGTTACGGGCCGCCTCCATCACGTTCTGTGAAAAACCTGCATTGACGATGCAGACGATCAGTTCATAATTGTTTTCTGCCATATTATGCTTCCTCCTTCTTGACAGTTCTCTTGTCGTTGCTTAAGAAACCATAGACGAGCGTTCCGACCACGCTGGTCATGGGGATGGTGAAAGCGATGCCCTTATACCCTTTCCCTTTCTTGAAAGTCTCGTCCAGGAGTTCGATGAGTTTCTTGGACTCGCTCGCCCGGATGACGCTCACCACGAGGGATTTCGGACGGTCGGTCAGGCCCAGGTAATTGAGGATCAGGTGCGTGGTTCCCTTGGCCGGGACCGTCAGTTGCAGGTTCGCCTGATGGGACTGGATGAGGCTGGAGAAATAGGCCACCTTGTCGTTCTGCACGACAGCCAGCAGGAGTTCCAACTTCATCGGGGCGATATTCCGGGTATGTTCCATGCTATTCGAAGTAGATGATCTGGTCGTCGGCCGCGGCAAGGATGCGGCGGATGGCCGCGTCTTCCCGCATGCGGACGGTCATGACGGACTTGAAACCGAGGGACTGGATGGTGATGAGCGGGGTCATCGCCACCATGGACACGACGCCGAACGCGAAGTCCAGGACGGTGGATTCCCCCTGCAGGGTGCAGCACGCGCCGATCACCAGCGGCAGGACGAAACTGGACGTGAGCGGACCGCTGGCCACGCCGCCGGAGTCGAAGGCGATGGCGGTGTACAGTTTCGGGACGAAGAAGGAGAGTCCGAGCGACAGGAGATAGCCCGGAATCAGGTAGTACAGCAGCGAGAAGCCGAAGTACACGCGCAGGACCGACAGGCCGATGGATACGCCCACGCCGATGGACAGGGCGAGCATCATCTGCTTCCGGGTCACTTCACCGCCGGTGATTTCCTCGACCTGGTTGTTCAGGACATGGACGGCCGGTTCCGCGAGGACGGCGACCATGCCCAGGATGAAGGCGAAGACGATGAGCAGCACCGGGCTCACGGCGGCGAGGTCGGTGCCGATCTTGAAGCCGATGGGCATGAAGCCCATCGTGACCGCCGCGAGGAAGAGGACGAGGCCGATAAAGGTATAGACGATGCCGAAAACGATCTGGATGATCTTCGTCTTCGGGAGTTTCAGGATGACCGCCTGGAGGATGAAGAAGAAGACGACCACGAGAAGGAGGGACTTGCCCACCTCCACGGCCATCTCGCCGAACAGGTTCCAGACGCCTTCGTCCAGGACCGAAGCCATGGAATAGTCAGGAATCGCGAAGGAAGGGCTTCCGGAGGCCGACAGGGACAGCAGGAGCACGGCCGTGATGGGGCCTACCGAGCACAGGGCGATGAGTCCGAAACTGTTCTCCCGGGCGTTCCGGCCGCCCACGGTGAGGGCGATGCCCACGCCGAGGGCCATGATGAACGGCACGGTGATGGGGCCGGTGGTCACTCCGCCCGAATCGAAGGAGAGGGGCAGGAAACTGCCTTTCCCCGTGTCCAGCAGCAGGGCGGCGAGGCAGAACAGGGCCAGGTAGAAGAACAGCAGGATGCTGGTGAGGTCCAGGTGGAAGACGATCTTGAGGACTGCGATGAGGAGGAAAAGGCCGACGCCGAAGCCCACCGTCGCGATGAGCAGCGTCCCGTTCATCACGGCGCTGACCTGCCCGGCCAGGACCGACAGGTCCGGCTCCGCCACGGTGATGAGCAGGCCCATCACGAAACTGATGGTGAGGAGGATGCCCAGTTTCTTGGAGCGGGTGAGACCTTCGCCGATGTGCTGGCCCATCGGGGTCATCGCCTGGTCTGCGCCCAGGTTGAAAAGACTGATTCCGACGATGAGCAGGATGGCTGCACCAGCGAAGACCAGCAGTTCGTCCCGGGTGATGTCCACCCAGGGAGTTACCGAAAGCAGGAATACCAACAGGCTTACCGGCACGACGGAGAACAAGGATTCCCTGAGTTTAACGCGAAGGGATTTTCCGAGGTCCCGAAGAATGGAATCATTTTTTTCCATGACACAAATATAACAAAAACCGCCTTTATTTTGTATATTTGTAAATAATAACTGCATTTTAATAACTGCATTTCTTATGAAAAGAGTTATTCCCTATTGGGAAAAACCGGGAGACTGGCGCCAGTTTCCTTTTTATATCAAACACTTGGAAACGTCACTCCCCGTGGAGGCTACGCTGATTCCCAAGACGACCGTCCCCAGATATTCCTTCCTGTTCCTGATGGAAGGCGAGATCCTCGCAGACATCGACGGGCATCCCGTCCTGTGCCAGGCCGGCCAGTTCCTGATGGTTCCGGAGGGGATGACCGTCTCCGTGAATTACTTCAAGGATCTGTTGGGTTATACGGGTAGTTTCCAACTGTCCGCCCTGCGGGACGTCTCTTACTCGATCATCACCTCCGGCAAGCCCGTCATCCGCACCTTCTGGTTCGATGGCGCCGCCTTCGTCGCCCAGATCATGGACCGGCTCACCGCGGCCCTGGCCCGCGGGGATGAAGGCTACATCTCCCGCGCCTTCGACCTGATCCTCTACTCCATGGAATCGCCGGCCGAGGTGAAGTCCCACCCCCTCGTGATCCGTTTCTTCGAAATGCTGTTCGACCGGAAACAGGTGCTGGATTCGGTGTCGGGCTATGCGGAGCGGCTGGGCATCTCGCCCAGTTACCTGAACAAACTCGTCCGCACCCAGACGCGCCACAGCGCGATGGATTGGGTGGAAATTTCCCGGGTGAACTGGGCCAAATCCCTGCTCAAGGAGGGGCACCTCTCCATCAGCGAAGTCTCCGTGGCCATCGGCGTGGACGATCCGTCCTATTTCACGCGCTTCTTCCGCAAGAGCACGGGAATGACTCCTTCCGAATACCGCCGTTCGGCGCTGAAGAAGGCTGGAAAACTGTAAGGATCCCTACGGAACCAGGAATTTCATCGAGACCCGGAGTATCTCCTCCAGGGCCCCTTCCGTCGTGAGCGCCTCGAGCGGGAAGCCGCAGGCGACGGCACGGTGTTTCCCGTCGTCAAAGACGGTGGCGGCGGGAATGTCCGTTCCGGCGTAGCGGAGGAAGGTCATCGCCTTGTCATTGGCGGGTTCGATGCCGTCGGGATTCTCGACCCGGTACACCTGTTCGCTGAACAGCCGGTTGTACCGGATCGGGTCGCTCAACTGGATGGCGGCGCCTGCTTTCGGTTCGATGATGCCCGTGACGTCGCCGAAATTGGTAACCCACTTGTATCCGAGGACTTCCCGGATGAATGCCTGCATCTGGGCGGCTCCCTTGACGGGGTAAGTCCCGGGATACACCTGATCCCAGGCGTCAGTGCCGATGTAGGCACCCGAGACGAGGATGGAACCGCCTCCGGCCGCATATTTCCGGAGGACGTCCTGCATCGCGGCGGGAAATACGGTGTAGCGGTCCGGAACGGCGCCCCGGCCGATTTTCGTGGTGACCTGCTTGCCGCAGATGATATCGACGGCCGCATAGCCGGCGGGATCCATCGTCTGGAACCAATCCGTGCTGACGGAGCAGACGGTGAATCCGGCGGCGAGGAGGATGCGGCCATGGATGGCCGGATAGTCGAAGGTGTTGCCGGCGACGATCCGCCCGCCCCGGTTGGTGAAGGATCCGCCGAAGCCGGGATTGTCGTCGTCGGTCCAGGCCTTGGTCCGGTCGAACTGGTTCTGTTCGCCCACGAAGTTGATCTCGCGGATGTACGGGACGCCGCTGTCGATGTTGTCCATGAAGCCGCCGTAACTGGGGGTGTCGAACCACGCCGGTGCGGAGATGCGGGTGAAGTTATTGACGATCAGTACTTTCTTGCTGTCTTCGCCCGGAGTTCCGACGGCCAGCGTCTCGGAAGGGAAACTCTTGCCTCCGTCATTGAAGGCGACGATCCGGAAACTGTACAGCCGTCCTTTCCGGATGGGTACGGTCACCGACAGCCGGTTCCCGTCCTTGGCCACGTCCTCGAGTTGCACGCCGTTGTCGAAGGCGCCGTCATCCTCGCGCGTGAAAAGGTAGTAGCCGGTCGGGGTGGCCGTCGGTTCGTCGGGATCCTTGGTGTCCTCCCAACTGAGCACGGCTTTCCCGTCGAGGATCTCGGCGGCGAAGTTCTTCACCGGCAGGGGCTGGACCGCGTATGAGCAGCCGTACCGGGCGCTCAGGTACTTCAGGATACCTTTATAGACCGAACGGGATACGGTAAACCGGAAGTTCGGATCCAGGCCGTATTTCATGTCGGCGAAATTCTGGTGCGAGAGCAGTTCCAGCAGCATCGCGGGGACGGACGTCGTGCGGGATTCGCTGTAGGAACGGTCCCAGGTCTGCCGGCGGGACCACTTGGGCTCGAAGCCTTTCCGGATGTCGTTGACAACCTGCGTCTGCACGAAATCGGTGAGGAGCCGCCCGTTCATGCGGGATTCTCCGTTCGGGAGGTCGTCGCTGTTGTCGGCCTGCAGGGTGTAGATACCCAGGGTGCCGATGATGGAGTCGTTCTGGGTGACGCCCGCGTCGCTGTGGAAGGCGAAGGACAGGTCGAAAGGCACGCGCCGGCCGGACATCCCGGGATTGGCCCGCGATCCGCCGGCCAGGTGCGTGACCCATTTCCCACGGCCCGCGAAATCCCGGGTATAGTCGTCTTCCCAGTCGTCGAACAGGTGCGTGTCGATGCCGTACCACTGCATGCTGTACAGGGCTCCTTCCGCAAAGGCGGGGAGGCCGGACAGGTTCCCTCCGCGCTCGATCTTGCCCATGCCGCCGCCGAATTTCACGGCATCGGCACTGACGATGCCGGCGGCCGAACTCTCGTTCGTCAGGCGGACGTATCCCTCGTCGCCTTCCGCGAAGGTGAAGGTGCCCAGATAGACCCAGGTGCTGCCGGCCATGCGCTGGTTCACGTGGAATACGCTCTCGCCGCCCAGGTGACGGACGGTATAGACGGCGTCGGTGGTGCTGTTGGCAAAGGAACGGTAGGAGACATAGACGGCATATTCGCCCCGCTCCGGGATCTCCGGCCGCCAGGTGGCAGATGCCTTCGGATGCGACGCTTCGCCGGTCACCGTCTCGCACATCAGGGCCGTACCGGCCTCGAACGGGTTTTCATAGATGCTGTACACGGGTTTCGTATCGGCGAAACCCGCTCCTGCGTCACCCCAGGTCCCGGTCTCCTTGAAATGACCGGTGCGGCGCATCTTTCCGGTGCGCTCGCCATGGAAGGAAGGATCGTTGTCGCAGATGACCTCCCAACTCTGGACGTCCCGCTCACGCGGAGTCATGACGCAGGCGCCCGCGTTCTCGAGCATCGGAATGAGGAAGGGGAGGACGTAACTCTGCGTGTACATGTCCTCCACGGTGCGGAAGGTCGCTGCGCGCTGCCACTCCCAACGGTCCGTCTTGGCCTCATAATAGCGGCCGTGACTCTGCCAAAGGGCGATGTGCCGGCCGGAAAGGCCGCGGGACCAGCGCTCGTCGGTGCGTACGAGCGGCACCTTGGACCGCGGATCGCCGGTGCGGAGCGCCGTCTCGGCCGGGCGGCCGTTCGATGTGAGTTTGGGCATCGGCAGGATGGTGAGGTTCCTTCGTTCGGCATAGATGTCTCCCAGGGCATAGGACCGGTAAGGGGATGGGTACAGGTCCAGCAGTTGCTTGCGGAACCATTCGACATCCTCCGCCTTCCAGGGGTAGTCCCCGAGTTCCTTGCTGAAATGGAAGTCCAGCGTCGTCCCCCGTTTGGCTACCCTGGTCAGTTTCAGGGACGTGTCCACCGTGGTCCGCCGCTTGAGGCGGGCCCGGAGCGAGTCGGCGGCGGGCTTGAATTCCTTGGCGGTCTGGGCTCCAAGGGGGAGGAGGGACAGGAGCAGGGTGACGAGGACGAGGAACTTGCGCATCATTTTCTGTGTTTCAGGAAGTAGAGGATGAGGACGATGACGGTGCCGGCGGTGATGGCCAGGAAATCCGCCTTGAAATCGGCCGGATCGCCTGTCCGGTAGGCGAGGTAGGACTGGACCCATTCGGTACCGGCGGCGAAGGCGCAGCCGGCGAGGAAGGCGACGGACATCCACAGGATGGAGGACCAGACCTTCTCCGTGAAGCGGTCGAAAGCGAAATAGGCCAGCACCGGGAAGGGAAGGAACATCAGGAAGTGGACGATCTTGTCCGTGGGGATGCCCCATAATACCTTCGGCACATCCTGGGAACTGTCGAATTTGCCAAAGCACAGGAAGGCCACCGTGGCGAGGTATGCCACGAACAGGATACGGGCTATGGTCAGTTGCCGGCGGGTCATCGGAGAATCAGTTCACCGAAGAACTCAGGCCGGTGGAAGTCAGGGGAGGGGGTACCTACGGGGTTCCAACTCAGGAAATGCGGATGGGCGGTCTTGTCACCGCACTTGTAGAAATTCGCGCGCAGTTTCTCCGGAAGGTTTTCCGGGTCCACACCCACGAGTCCGAACGGGATGAGCACCGTCACGCGCCAGTCCCAGATGCCGCCGGTGTACTCCTGCGGCCCCTCGAAACGGGCGATGCGGAGGATTTCTTCCATCTCCTCGGCGGGGCGTTTCACGCGGTCCGCGCGGCCCGGGCCTTTCGCCGCCAGAATCTTGCCGATGGGATTGATCTCGAAGTTGTAGTATTCGCTCCCATCCGGATTCTCGATGAAGACCTCGACACAACTGTCCTCCCACTGGGAGCCGTTGTCCTCCGTGTTCAGGGCGCGGAGGTCCAGGCCGCTCACGCGGAAATCCACCACGAGGGCGTCCTCGGTGCGGGCGATGCGGCCCGCGCAAAGGGGAGCGTACGGGAATGCGGCGGGCCAGTTCACCTGGTCCACTTGGAAACGGGCGCCTTCGAGTTCGAGGGCGGTGTCCAGATCGACTTCCTCGAAGTCGGCGATGAGGGGGATATCAAGTGTTCTCATAGGGCTTGCATGTCGTTCAATTTCTTGTAATAGCCGTCCAGGGCGATGAGTTCCTCATGCCGGCCCCGCTCGACGACCTGTCCCTCGTGCATGACGACGATTTCGTCGGCATTCTTGATGGTGGACAGGCGGTGGGCGATGGCGATGGTGGTGCGGCTGGACATCAGGCGGTCCAGGGCGTCCTGGACGATGCGTTCGGATTCGGTGTCCAGGGAGGCCGTGGCCTCGTCCAGGATCAGGATGGGCGGGTTCTTGAGGATGGCCCGGGCGATGGACAGGCGCTGGCGCTGGCCGCCGGAAAGTTTCGTCCCGCGGTCGCCGATGTTGGTCTGGTAGCCTTCGGGCTTCTCCATGATGAAGTCATGGGCGTTGGCGATCTTCGCGGCGGCGATGACCTGTTCCTCGGTGGCCCCTTCCACGCCGAAGGCGATGTTGTTGAAGATGGTGTCGTTGAACAGGATCGGGTCCTGGTTCACATTCCCCATCAGGGCGCGGAGGTCCTTGATCCTGAGGTCCCTGACATCCTTTCCGTCGATGGTGATCCGCCCGCCGTCGGCGTCGTAGAAGCGGGGGATGAGGTCCACGAGGGTGGATTTCCCGGCACCGGACTCGCCCACGATGGCGACCATCTTGCCGCGGGGAATCTCCAGGTCCACGCCTTTCAGGACCTGCCGCCCGCTCTCGTAGGAGAAGGTGACGCCCTCGAAGACGATCTTGTCCGTGAATTCGCTGATCCCCAGCGGATGCTCCTTCTCGGTGATGGGATTCTCGGCTTCCAGGATCCGGTTGATGCGCTCCATCGACGCGAGTCCCTTCGGGATGCCGTAGGTGGCACGGGAGAGTTCCTTGATGGGCTCGATCACGGAATAGAGGATGATCATGAAGAAGATGAACTGGGAGGCGTCCATGAAGGTGCCGCCGAACAGGCCCTTGCCCCGGATGATGAGGTAGCCGCCGAAGGCGAGGACCGCCATGATCATCACCGTTCCCAGGAATTCGCTTACCGGATGGGCCGATGCCTGCCGGGTGTTCACCCGGTTCACCTTGCGCCGCATCCGGTCGGTGACGGATTCGAAGCGGGAGGACATCTTCTTCTCCGCGTTGAAGGCCTTGACGATGCGGAGACCGCCCAGGGTTTCCTCCACCTGGGCCATCGTGTCGCTCCAGAGGGTCTGCGCCTCCAGGGACTGCCGCTTGAGTTGCTTTCCGATCACGCCCATGATCCAGATGAAGGCAGGGACGAAGGTGAGCATCACGATCATCATCTCCGGACTCAGGAAAACGAGGATGCTGAAGTAGAACAGGATCAGGATCGGATCCTTGATGAGCATCTCGATGGAGGCCGTGATGGAGGTCTCGACCTCATTGACATCGCCGCTCATCCGGGCGATGATGTCGCCCTTGCGCTCCTGGGAGAAGAAGCCGATGGGCAGGGCCAGTATCTTGTTGTAGATGCGGTTGCGGATGTCCTTGACGATCCCGGTGCGGATAGGGATCATCACGGCGGCGGACCCGAAGTAGCAGGAAGTCTTGAGGGCCGTGAAGAAGATCATCACCCCGCACAGCAGGAGCAGGGCGGTGACGGCGCCATGGTTGGCGGAGAAATCGGACACGAACCAGTAGGCGTTGTTCACGAGGATGTCCTTGAACCGCATGTCGGCGGTATCCCAGGGAATGAAGGCATACCGGACCGCATCCACCTTGAACAGGATGTTCAGCAGCGGAACGATGACGGCGAACGAAAAGATGTTGAAGACGGCGGACAGGATGTTCAGGATCACCGCCCCGGCCAGGTAGCCCTTGTACGGGGAAGCGTACTGTCTCATCATCTTGAAAAAGTCGTGCATCGGAAGGCGCGTTTTTTATCTCACAAATTTAAGCATTTTCGCTATCTTTGCAAAGACTAAAACGTTGCTTATGGCCCAGATCACCTTCGTCATTCCGGCCCGGAACCTCGACTCCCTCCACCGGACCCTTTCGATGCTTTCCTTCCAGAAAGGCGCCTCCCTAAGCGCCGTCATCGTGGACCTGGCCGGCTCCGAGGCCGTCCGTTCCGTCCTGCCCGATTTCGAGCACCTTTTCCCGGTTTCCGTCCGGACGATGGAACAGGCCGGGCAACCCCTGTGGAAGAGTTGCCTGGATGCCGCACCCGATGCGGAATGGATATGCTTCCTCCTCCCGGGGGTCGATTTCAACGAGACGAGCGTGAAGCGGATGTCCCGCTGCATCGACGACCATGACTCCTATGATGCCTTCCATTGGAATCTGGCCGCCCCGAACCGGAAATGGAAACTCCGGATGCGTCCGGACCGCATTTTCACGGAGGTCTTCGTCGATGGGGGAGCAGCGCCCATCTCCTCCTTCGTCTTCCGAGCCAAGGCCCTCCGGGATGCCTTTGCGGAAGATTCCGAGGCCGCCGGCATGGGCCACGCCGTGATCCTCACGGCCGCCCGCAGGACCGGCATCCGCTCGGCCCGCCGCGAGCGCATCGGCTATACCCCCCAGGCGCCTTCCACCGATCCGGCCGTGATTGAAAAGGAAGTCCGCTCCCGTCTCGCCTTCTTCCGCTGGTCCGAGCGCTTCTTCGGCGAAGAATACCCCCTCGGCGTAGGAGACCGCCTCGACCTCTTCGCCACCGAACTGGCCCGCCTCTATCCCAGTTTCACCCCCGACGAACTGAAAGAAGACCTGGGCACCTTCGCCGTCGTCAACGGCCCCGTCCGGCGTCTCCGTGCCGCCTCCGCCCTGAAATCGGCCCTCAAAGCCCGTCAGGAGGCCATGACCACGCCGAAGCAGGAGGCGTGATGGGGATGGATTGCGCGCCCCTTTCCGATCCAATCGAAAAATAGTGCCCCTTCCTCTTGTTTTTTCGGAATAGAATACCGATATTTGCAATCCCTTTGAAAAAAGGACCTCTGGATGTAGCGCAGTTGGTAGCGCACCTGGTTAGGGACCAGGAGGTCGCTGGTTCAAGTCCAGTCATCCAGACGATGTGGAATCAAGCACTTGCGGTAACGTAGGTGCTTTTCT
>JAEEGK010002522.1_pt1 | contig 45899 bp, 24 predicted proteins | sample 8958771 | NCBI WGS metagenome assembly JAEEGK01 (sample SAMN16246547, study PRJNA631951) | gut metagenome | biome: gut microbiome; feature: rumen; material: SC-attached | host: Bos | place: Iran: Karaj | collected 2018-10 | reverse complement strand
TAATTTTTGATTATTATTAATTTAATTTAATATAATTTTTTTTAAATTCTTAAGAATTTTTAAATATTTCATAAAAATGAAAAATAAATTGAATTTAAATAGTAGTGCAGAATTTTCATCATTTAATAGAAAAAAAAATCCAAGAGATATGACAGTACAAGAATTAGATGAATATATTAAAAAAAATAGACAAAAAAATTATATTCCATATCATACAGAAAGTAAATCTTTAAATTCAAGTTTTTCTTCAAATAATAATTTTGGTTATTTTAATGAAACAAAAACAAATAAAGATAAAAATTTAAATTCAGAGAATAGAAATTTAAAAACAACATCATTTCCTCAACAAAATATTGAAATTGAAAAAATTATGACAAATAAAAAATTAAATGAAAATAAAATCAAAAAAGACAATGATAATATAATTAAGAAAAATAATATAAATAATCCTCCACAACTTTCAAATTTAATTCAAGATTTTGTTAAAAATAGTCCTTTTATAAAAAATAATACATCAAATAGAATAAATACAATGAATAATGAAGAAAATGAAAATAAGTTTAAATCATCTGAAGAAATTAAACAAAAATACTTAAATTATAGTCCAAATTCAGAACAAAATAAAATATTTAATAATACTTTTCAAGGAAATTTACAAAATAATTTTTTAAAATGGGAACAAACATCTCTACCTAATAATAATATTAATATTAATAATATAAAAATGAAATATAAAATAGATAATAATAATTATAATTCAAATATAAATTTAACAAATAATGTTAAATCACTTCAAGAACAAATCAAACAATTAATTAATGAAAATGAAATGTTAAAACAAAATTTAAATAATATTCAATCAATTTTAGAATCTGAAAGAAATAATAGAGAATTAAATAAAAATATTAAAGAAGAAGAATTATTAAAAAGGAATAATGATTTACAATTACAATTAAATATTCAATTACAAAATATAAATTTATTAGAAAAGGAAAAGAATAGACACATTGAACAAAATGCAATTGATAAAGAGAATTATTTAAATGAAATAAATACATTAAAAGAACAATTATCAATTATTAATAATCAATATAAAGAAAAATGTGAAGAATCAGAAAAAATAAGAAATCAATTTGAAAATGAAAGAAATGAAATGATAGAAACAATGAAGTCTTTAAGAGAAATAATATTTCAAAAAGAAACAGAAAATAATTCTATAATGGATAAATACGATAAATTAATTAAAAATCAGCAATATAAAAAAGAAAATTTTTCAAATTCAATGATTAGTACAAATTCAAAAAAATCTAAAGAAAATATTTTTATAAATAATAATAAAGTTAATAATAAAAGAACTAAATCTTCTAAAAAAAATACTATAAATAAAAATTCAATTAGTTTAAATCAAAAAATAAATAATCAAAATTTAAAGACTAATAAAAATATTAGAGATAAAACACCTAAAAAAAATTTATCAAAGAATAAAGGTAAAAATGTCAATAAAATGATTAAAAATTTAAATAATAATAACTATAATAATGATAATTATTTAATTAAACAAGAAAATCAAAATTATTCTAATATTATTTTAGGCGAATTAAATTCATTAAGAAGTGATTATTCTGATTTAAATTCAAAAAATAATATTAATAAATTTTATTTTAATAATCAAGAAAATGATAAAATTAATATTCAAAATAAAGAAGAATTATTAAATAAGATAAATGAATCTATTTTTAATTTAGAAAGAATTATTCCTGAATTAACAAGAGATTATAAAAATATAGTTTCAAGGATTAATTCTAATTTATTTCCTCAAGAAAATATTACTTTAAAAAATAATTTAAAATTAATTTCAAATGAAATTGAAAATAATAATTCACAATTAAATGAATTAAAAACTCAACAACAAGAAATATTAAAATATATTTTATCTCAAAATGGAAATCTTTAAAAAAAGTTTTTATATCTTATAATATTTAATCAATTAATTAATATAATTAATATATAAAAAATATAATCTATAAAAAAACTTCTTTAATATTCATTAAAAAAAAACTTTATTATATAATAAGAAATTTTTTATATAATTTAAATATTAAAAAAATATAATTAATTAAAAAAAAAAATAAATATATTTTAAAATGGACCAATTAACCTTAAAACATGTTTTTATATTTAATCCTAATTTAAAATCTCCAAAAAAAAAACCAAGTGATGATGAAGCCCAAGATGCAAAATTATTATATTATTATCCAGAAGATGCAGAAATTTTAATAAAAAGATCAAATATTGGTATAATTGAAGGTACTTTATCATTTTTAGAAGCATTTTCAAAAACAAATACAAATTTCCTTTTAACTGAATTATACAAAAGTTATTATATTGCAAATAATTATGAAAAAGATTTTATCATTGGTTTTATTTTAGAAAAAAGTTCTCCAATGTTTAGTTATAATCATAATGTTAATGCAAAAAAAAAATGGTTAAAAATGATAGTTGATCATTTTTATAATTTATTTTCTTTATTTCATGTTTCTTTAGCAGATTTTTTTTTAAATAAAGAAAATCCAGAAATAAATGATTCAATACCAGAAAATAAAATTAATATAATAAGAGATTTTGTATTATCATTTAAAAAATATTTTGAACAAGAAATAAAATTACCTTTTATTGATAATGTTCAATATTTTCCTATGTCAAATACACTTCAACAATCAATTTTTCTTTCTGTTCAAAGTTTAAATGAAAAAATACCAGAATTAGTAATGTCATCTATAATTTATCATGGAAAAATTATTCATAATCAATTACCTTTTGATTCTTTTAGTTTATTATATAATTTATTTATTAATTTTTATAATAATAAATCAAAATTAAATCAATTTGATACAAATCCTCCTTCTCAAATTATTCAAACAATTAATATTGATTCAAATCAATTAAATGATAAATATGAAAATATGAATAAATCACCTTTTAGAAAAATATTTAAATTAAATTCTACAAAAGATGAATTTTTAATTGGAATAAGAGATGGTGAATCAAATAATTATGATTTATTTGTTCCTAATCTTTATATTAATGCTTTAGATGAAGAATTTAAATTTTTAGTTTTTAATTATAAAGATTTATTATTTTTTTTATTTTTTGATAAAAGATTTGATGTTGCTAAAAAGATTAGTACTAGAATTAAAAAAATTAAAACTTGGGTTGAAGAATATTTTCAAAATCATCTTCCAATATTAGAACATATTTATTATCATCCTAAAGAAAGAAGTGAAACTTTTTGTTATTTAAATAGTATTAATAGAAGTATTAGATTATCAAATTTTATTGATAGAAGAAAAGGTTTAGATAAAAAAAAATTTAATTTACTTTTAAGGAATCTTTTCTTGAATAATGATGTTGAAATTAATTCATTAACTAAATATAAAAATGAGTATTTTTATTATATGAAAACAAGTAAAAGAAAATGTATTTTAATATTTAGTGATTCAATGTCTCTTCCTCAAATTAAAAATGAAATTGAAAGAATTAAAAAAGAACAATTTCATAATATTTTATTAATTTAAAAAATAGAAATAATTAAATTTTTTAAAAGAAATTAAAACATATAAAATTCTAGTTTAATATTTAAAAAAATAAGATTTGAATATTTATTGAAAAATATATTTTTCAAATTATTTTTTAATTTTACCATTTTCATAATATTTATTAGTTTTAATAGAAACTAATCTTGAGTTTTTAATATTTTCATTTCTCACACTTTTACTTTCATTATTAACATTAGAAATATTTTTAATTCTACTACTTTCATTATATTCAGAATTACTATATTTTGAAATATTATTTCTACTATTATTATCACCAATTAATTCCTTTAATTTCTTTTGCATTTTATCAACTTCATCTTTTTGAATTTTCATTTGTTCAGCATTTTGTTTTTGTTTTTTAACTAATTCATCAGCAGATAAAATTTGAACATTTTGTATATCATTATTAACTTTATTTTGAACTCTATTTGTTTTAAGAGAAGGTAATTTATCTCCTTTATTTCCTCTTGCAATTTTTGCTTTATTATTATCACTTAATAATGCAGTATCTTTTGCTGCTTTAATATCACCTTTTATTCCTTTAATATTTTGATCACTATTTAAGAAAGTATTATTATTTGTTAATTCAATAAATTTTTTTTCTATATCATTTATATTTTTCATTATATCTGATAAATTTTCTCTTATATTTGAACATTCTTGTATTAATAATTGATTATCTAATCTTATATCTTTCATCATTTCATCTTTTTCAATTCCTATTTTTCTTCTTTCTGATCTTTTATCAATTAATTCTTTTAAAACATTGTTTTTTTGATGATATATTTCTTTTTCTATATTTTTTGTTTGTAATTTCATTTCTGGACTTATTACTTGATTTTCTTTTTTTCCATCATCAAAATTATATAAATATGTTTGATATACTTGAAATATTTTATCTATTATATCTTTTTTACTTTCTAATTTATTTTTTAAAATTGAATTTAATGATATATCAATTGTCTTATATAAATTTTTTAATTGATATAAATTTTTTTTTGTATCTGATAATTCATCTCTATAAGTTTCAATACATTTTTGATTATTATCAATTAATTCTCCTATATTTAATAATTCTGCATATAATAAATTAAATCTTTTATAAAAATCAGAATGTAATGTTTCAAAATTTTTTATTTGTTCTTCAATTGGTGTTTTTTCTAATATTAAATTTTTGATTTGATATTCTAATACAAATCTTAATTGTTCTAATCTATCATTTATTAATCTTTTTTCTTTTACTAATTTTTCCTTTCCTGATATTTTATTTTCATTATCAGTTAATAATTGATTCATTTGATTTAATTTTAAAGTATTAAAAATATAAGTTTCCATTAATTCTTCATTATTAACTTTTAATTCTTTTAAATGATTTTCCCATTCTGTAATTTTTTCATTATAATTTTTATTATCTTTATCTTTTTTCATTAATTCATTATCAGTTTCTTTTTTTCTTTCTTCAAAATCATCTAAAAAATTTTTAAATCCTTGTTCTTTTTCTCTTAATTGAGTTTCATATTTTTCTTCATTTTTTTCACATTCCAAATTAAATTTTTTTTTTCTGTCAACAATCATTTTATCAATTTCATTTTTTTTATCAACTAATATTTGATGCATATTTTCTAAACAATTTGCAATATTTGTATTTGTTCTATTTCTCATATTTTCAATATCAGTTTTTTTTTGTTCAAATTTTTCTTTTGCAATTTTAATACAATTTATTAATTTAGTTGTTTCAACTTGTTTATCTTCTTTTTGTACTTTAAATTTCTTTTTCATTTCTCCTAATTCATCTCTTATATTTTTTATTTCATTTTCTCTTTTTTCTTTTAAATTCTTAGTAACTTTTTCTTTTTCATTTTCTTTTTCTTTAACAGCTCTAACTTTATTTTCTAAAATTTCTGTTAAATTAGTTCTTTCTTTATCTAAAACATTAGCATTATGTTGAATTAATTTTTCTTTATTAGATTGAAATTCTCCAATTAAATTTTGAATAGCATTTTTCTTTTTTTTATAATCTTCAATTTTACTTTGATAAATAGGATCAGTTAAATAAATAATATCACTATATTTAAAATATAATTTTTTTGGAAGAACATTTTTAGGATTAAAATATAAATAATTATTAATAGTAAAAGGGAAATCATTAGAAACACAAGTAATACAAGAAACAAAAACACTTCCATCTTCTGAAGCAGAATATAATAAATGTAAATCTCTAGAAATAACAACAGAAATAATTGGTGCAGTATGAATAAAAATTTCATTATATTGAGGATGATCAACATTATTAGAATCTTTATTCATATTTTGAATAGGCCATAAACAAGTTCTTAAACTTCCTAAATTAGTACCAAAAATAACTGAATCATATTTTTTTACAATAAGACAAGTTTGATATATTGTATCTGAATACCATTCCCAATGTTTATCTTCTTTATATCCTTTATATACTCTTTCTCTTTTATCTGCACTTGTTATTAAACATTGATCTAATGAAGGATCATATTGAAAATCTATTATATTACCACTAAAATCTGATATTTTTAACATTACATTTTCATCTTTTTCTTCTTTTTCTAATTTTTTTGTATTTGTATGTAAACCTTCAATTAATCTTCTTTTCCAATTTAATTTCCATCCTATTAAATTAATACTATTATCATTAAATTGAGCAACAATGCATTTAGAATCATTTACAAATAATAATTTAGTTGGACATGGAATTTTAGTAATCATATATTCATATTCATAAGTACTAACATTAAATATATTTACTGTAAAATCATTTTCAAATTCACTTGATGCAAAAGCTAAATATGTTCCATTTTCATTAAATACTGCACCACGACAATACATTGCTATTTTAAATACTTCTTTTATTTCTTGTCCTAATATTGCATAAATGTATCCTGAGTCTTTATAGGCACAAAAAAAACATTTTCCTAATGGACTAAATGCTAATGTTAATGGATATTCATCTAATTTTTTATGAATGAATAATTCATATGATACATTATCTTTGTAGAATTTTGTTCTTTTTTGTATGTAATTTTGAATTCCTGCATCAAAATTTTTTTGCTTTGAAAATACTTCATCTGGTTCATTTTGATGTTGGATATATATAAATAAATCTTGGGAATTTTCACCATTATTTATTATAAAATATTTTGGAGTTTCTGTTAAATGTAATTTATTTACTTTATAACCTAATCCTGTATTTTCTAATATTTCACTTAAAAATGAAAATGTAAGATTATTATCAATTAAGTCTATTTTATATTTAAAATATGATAAATTTACTTCTAATAAATTATAATTTATTTCTCCTGTTTTTTTTAATTCTCTTTGTTTTATAACTGGAGAATCTAATTTATGAACTGAGTCTCCATTAATTAAAATAAATTTAGACATTTTTGAATCAATTATAACTGAATAATTAACAGAAGGAGTTTGTGATAATTTTTCAATACTAACAACTTTAATTTTTGGAATTTCATTATCAATTACAATTTGTAATATAAAAACAATAGGTGATAATGATAAAAATATAAATATATAATCTCCTCTACTAATAATATATTTAATAGGATTTTCTTTAGCACTAATTGATAATTTTTTATCACTATTTTCAAAATTAGGTAATAAACCAGTATAATTAGGATGAATTAAAGTATCTAATAAAAAAGGTCTAATTGTATATTTTGGAGTATAATCTTTTATATTTATCCAATCATTTTTAAGAAAACAAATATAATCAGCTCTAAGATATAAAGGATTTTTTTGTTTTGTTTCTTGATTAATTCCGAATTTATAAATTTCAAACCATTCATTTTTAAAAGAAATAACAATTCCATGAAATTTATCACTTTTAATAAATTCAGCATCAGTAATAATTTCATCACATTTATCATAAAAAATATGTTTAGTTTCAATTTTTCTTTTCATACTATCATATTCAAGTAATAAAACAGAATTATATGAATATAATAAAAATTGATTTTTAGGTTCTTTATAAGGAGAACATTTAATTCCTTCAAAATTATAATCAAAATCTTCAATTGCTAATAATAAACCAACAATATAATTCCAAATAAAAACTTTAGAATGATTATCATTATCTTCATCTCTTAAAATAATTAAACAAAGATCTCCTTCTTGTTGTGCAACACAATCATAAACATAACTATTATATTCAACATAAGCACCAAAGTCTAATATTATTTTTTCTCTTAAAACATTACAATCTAAATTTATAATTTCTACTTTACCAGAATAATATTTTTTATCTTCATTTGGATTTACTTTTTCACCTATAAAAAGTAAATTTTCATTTGTTGAACTTTTTTGTCTATAAATTGAAGTTACTATACAATCAGTTTTTAAAGGAATAAATTTTTGTTTTTTTGTTTCATAATTTTCAAAAATTAAATTTGAACCTGATACATAAACATATTCATCAGTTTCATTTAATATTGTCATATTTCTTCTTATCCATAAATGATATGAAGATAAAGTTGTAAATGGTTGAATACTTAAACCATTTGATATTGAATCATTTGCTTGTGTTGAAGGATCTCTCCATATTGGTTTATGATTAATTAATTTTAAAAATCTTGTTTCTTCTTCTTCTGAAAGTAAATATGACATTTATTTATTTTTTTTTATTTTAATTTTTATTTATTTTAAGTCAAATTTTATTAAATTCACTTTAAATTATTTATTTATTAAAATATATTATTTTCTCAGAAAATGAGTGAACAAGAGAATAAAAATGATAATAACACAAATAAAAATGAATCAGAAAAATCAATAAATGAAACAAAAAGAATATCAAATCTTTCATCATTATTACAAAAAGGGAATCTTTTAAATATAAATTTATCTCTTTTATCAAATAAAGATACAATATCAAATTTAATACAAAAAAAACAAAATGAATCTCAAAAAACATCAGAACAAACAACAGAAATTCCAATATTAAATTATGCTCCAAAATCAAATTATGTAAGAGGAACAAGGCCATCAACATTATCAAGAACAATTAAAGTTCAACAACAATCAAAAATGAATTTAATGGAAAAATTAATAAATAAAGACTCAAATGATAATTTAAATGAGGAAAATAATGAAAAAAAAAATATAGAAACACATAATAGAATATCAAATTCACCAAATACAAAAAATATTCCTTTAATGAGTTTTTTATCACCTCCTCATAAAAGAGATAGTCAAATTATAATGAGAAATAATAATATTCACGTTGTAAATGAAGATAATTCAAATTATCAAACTCCAAATATAAATCATGTAAATAAAAAAAAATCTTTATTTTCAAAAATCTTAAGTGAAAATATTACAAATTCCGAAACTCAAAATTTAACAAATTTAAATTATAATCAACAAAATTCAAATTCAAATTCAAAAAATGAAAATCCTCAAATTTCCCAAATTCAAAATAAAATATCAGAACATATAAATATGAGAACATATTATTCATTTAAACAATGTAATGCAGTAAAAGAATATTCATATCTTGAAGATCAAAATATAGCAAATGAAGAGACAATGGAAGACAAAGGTAAAAGTATAGAAAATTTTATGAATGATTCATCTCAAATGTTATTTATGTTATTTGATGGTCATGGTGGAGAAACAGTATCAAAATATCTTCAAATGAATTTTTCAGAAGTATATAAAGAATATTTAATATCATATTCAAAAAATAATCAAAATACAAATTATATAGAAAATGCATTAAAAGATACATTTAATTCATTAAATAATCAAATTAGAAAATTAAATTTATCTTCAATGGGTTCAACAGCATGTGTAGTTCATTTAATATGGGAAAGTCCTTCTAAATTAATTTTATATTGTGCAAATTGTGGTGATACAAGGGCAAGTTTAATTAATTGTGAAAATTATATTAGATTAAGTAAAGATCATAGAGCTGATGATATTGATGAAAAAAAAAGAATTATTAAAAGTGGTGGTACGATTATTAATAAAAGAGTTATGGGTGCTTTAATGTTAACTAGAGCTTTTGGAGATTTTGAATTAAGTGGTTTTGGTGTTATTGAATCTCCTTATATTTCTAAAACTGAAGTTGATTTAAATATTAAAAATCAATTTTTAATTATTGCTTGTGATGGTATTTGGGATTTAAATAGTGAAAATGAATTCCAAGAAATGATTATTTTTGATAATGATACTCAAAGACTTTGTCAAAAAATTATTAAGGGAACTCTTAGGAAGGATGCTTGGGATAATTTAAGTGTTTTTTGTGTTAAATTGACTTAAAGGTTTTTATTTTTTTTAATTTTTTTATTTTTTTTGTTTTTTATTTCGATTTGGGTATAAGTAGTTTTTTTTAATTTAATTTATTTTTTTTAAAATTATATTTTTTTTTTTTATTTTTGGGTTTTTGGTTTTTTTATATTATATTTGAAATTGCTATTTGCTTTATATTTAATTTTATTTGAATTTAATTATTTTTTTATGAATAAAATTATTCAAATTTATTTATATAAAATTATTATTTCATTATTATTATCTTATATTCATCTCAAATAAAAATTAATTTCTATTTTTTATTTCAAATATTTTATTTATAATAATATAACATTAATAATCTTAATTCAATTAAATATATTAAATAAAAAAAATTTTCATTTTAAAAATTATAAAAATGTCAGAAACAAAAGAAATGAAAGAACAAAGTGATGATTACATAGATTTAAATTTATTAGAAGTTGAAGAGAAAATAAAGCAAGAAGGTAAATATGAAAAAGATGGAATAATGATTCGTAAATGGGAAGGAGAAGAAAATTCTGCTCACTTCATAACTCAAATAAACCGAGAAAATGTAACATTTGTAGGAGTATTAAACGACAATTTTGAAAGAAATGGATATGGATTTAACGATTATAAAAATGGAGATAAATTTTTTGGTTATTACAAAGGTGATAAAAAAAATACTCACGGAATATATTTTTGGGAACCAGAAAGAGTAAATGGAATATTAAAAAAAGAAGTTTATTATGGATTTTGGAAAGATAATAAAAAAGATAATCATGGATGTTATCTTTGGGTAGAAGAAGAACAAGGAAATAAAGATTTTGAAAAAACAAATTTTGATACTTATATTGGTTTAATTGATGAAGATAAATATAAAAAAGGAACAAATTTATCAAAAAATGGTGATGATTATTATTTATATTATGGAGAATTTGGTGAAAATGGAAAAAAAAATGATGATAATGCAATGTTTTATACTTCTGAAGATAGATTAATAAAAGGTAAAATTGAAAATGATGAATTTAAAGAAGGTTATATTGGAATTTTTGATAGTGAAACTGGAGATTTAACTGATTTTATGTTTTGTTCTTTTGGTGATAATTGCTCTGTTAGTTTAATTAAATTAGAAAAAGAACTTGATAAAGATTTAGTTGATAAAATTAAAGATGAAATGATTACTTTTAGAAATGTAATATTAGAAGATGATTATTTTGGGAATGTTTATGCTAAGTATAATGAAGTTAAAGATTTTATTAAAACTAATATGAATAGTTTAGAAACTTTAGATGATCCTGAAAAATATCCTCAAATTATTTCACTGTGTACTGGGTATAATAAAATTAATATTTTTGCTGATATTGAGAAAAAAGTTTATAATAGGAAAGTATAAAGTTGATTTTTATTTAAATTTTTTTAATTTTTATTTTATTTATTGTTAAATTAAAATTTTATGGTGTTATTAATCATAAAAAATTTTATTATTATTATTTTTTTTATTATTTTCTTCATTTCTTATTTAATATTTCCTTTAATTTCTTTTTTTTTATTTTCTTTGAAACAAGAAGAATATGTGATTAAATTTTGAATGAATTCAAAAACTTAATTTATTATTAGAAATTACTTTCATATTTTTCTATAATTTTAATCTCATTTAAATTTGACTAAAAAAATATAAAAAATTAAAAATAATTAAAAAATAAAAAAAAAAATGTCAATAGGAATTCAAGATCCATTTCTTCAAATTCAACCAATAAAAAATGGAATTCCTTCAGAAAGAGTATTAAATTTAATAGAAATATCATTTATATCAGATATTCTAAAATGTCCAATATGTAATGAAATAGCAAAAAATCCTCGTGAATGTGAAACATGTGGAACAATATTTTGTGAAGAATGTATAACTCAATGGTCAAAAATAAAAACAAATTGTCCTTCAGGATGTTCAAATTTTAAACACACAAAAGTAAAAAAAAAAAATAAAAAAATTTTAGATATTATAAAATTAAAATGTCAAAATGTTCCTGATTGTAAATATGAAAATAATTATTGGAATATGATAGAACATGAATCAAAATGTGAATTTCAAAAAATAAAATGTCCAAATCCACCATGTTTATTTGAAGGACATTTTAAAATGTTAAAAGAGCATTTGAAAAAAGAATGTAATTATATTTGTTTTAAATGTGGTTTTTGTCAATGTATGATATATAAAAAAGACTTTAAAGTACATTTAGAAGAACATAATAAAGAAAAAACATTTTTTATTTTAGATTGTTGTTATTGTAGTTCAAGTGAAAATTTAAGAAGATGTATTTGTAATAAATCAATTTGTTCAAGATGTTTAATTGATCAAAAAAATTCAGAATGTAAACAAACTTGTTATTTATTTCAAAATAATACAAGATTTACTTCTGGAATTTATAATTGTTCAAAATATCCTTTACCCAGAAATTTTGAAGTTAAATTATATTTTAGTAGTGTTGATTGGATTAGAACTGGAATTTCTTTTTCAAATGATATTATAAATGAACAAACTGATGCTAATTGTCCTTCATATGATATTTATTGTATTTTAGAAGATTTAATGCAATTTTATACTAAAAATACTGCATGGAAAAATTGTTTTAATAAAGGAAGAAAATTAAAAGCTGGAGATTTTATGACTATTACTTTTAAAAATGGAGAATTGAAATATTGTGTTAATGATATTGATTTAGGTGCTAGGATTCATATTGATCTTTCTACTAAGAAAAGTGATCCTTATTTATTTGTTCATGTTAGAAATGAACATTCTAAAGCAGAAATTATATATATTTGTGAAATTTTTAATTAAATTTTTATTCTTTTTTTTTTTATTTATTTTTTTTTAAATGGAAAATGAGTTTAATGATGAAGGAGAAAAAGCTTTAAATGAAATGATTGAAGGATTAAAAAAGAAAAGAAATGTTAAAGTATTTAATCAAGCTGAATTAAATTTTATTAATGATTATGAAAATAATAATTATAATTTAGATGAAGAAGAAGAAAGAATTCAAAAATTTCTTTTTAAACCTTTAAATGATATTAAAGAATCAGAAAAAACTTTAGTAGAAAATAATGTAATTTTAATTAGACCTAATATTCTTTCATCAACAAAACAAATTGAATATGAAAATCAAATAAATGCAAATACACAAAATTATCTTTATATGTTAATTAAAAGGTTAAATAAAAAAAAACATGGTGCACTTGAATTAAAAGATATAAAAGATAAATTAAAAAAATATGATAATTATATAAATAATCTTCATATTAAAAAAGTAAAGGAAAAATTTAATTTATCAAAAAATAAACATTCATCAAAAATAAAAAATACAGTTTTAGAAGAATTAGATAATAATTCAATTAAAAGAGCAACATTTAGTAATAATTCAGATAATTCAAGTGAAGGAATTCATTATAGAAGACCAACTTTTTATGATAAAATTTTTATGTGTTGTTTTAGAAGTCCTTTAAAATCATATGCTTTAAAAAAAAAAATTTGGGCTGGTGAAGATGGAATTTTTCCAAAATATTTTCAAGATAATCGTGAATATAATTAAGTTTTTTTAATTAATCAATTTTTAGTTTTTATAAATTGTATAATGTAAAAAATTAAATATATAGAATTATAATACAATATAATACAATCAACAAAATTTTTAATCAAATTCTAATTTATAAATATGATTTAATGCAGGAGCAATTTCATTTAGTTTATATAAATTTTGATAACTATAAATTATTTTATGATATAATTCCCTAATAATATTTATACTATATGAACTTGATTTAAGCAAACACAAAATCCATTTTTTTAAAATAAATTCACTTTCTTCAGAAATATTTTTAGAATTTGCACATAAAATATCAAATGCTGCAACAATAATACAAACTGCTTTAAGTGAATAAGGAAAAATACAAAATTTTTCTTCAAGACAAACCATCCTTGCTAAATAAATAGAAATATATTCTAATTTTTTTATATAATTTTTTATATTTGATTTCTCAAAGATTTTGATATTATTAATATAAAAATCATAAATATAAGTTCTAATAAAATTATATGTATTAACAATTACTAAATCCCAATTAATAGTTGTTAAAATTTCTCTTTCTTTATTTGAGATTGTTCTAGGTTTAAATTTATTATGTGCTATTTTTTCAGTTACTTGATTTAAATGAAGTGGAATTATATCTTCCATTTTTGAAGCAATAAAAATACATGAAATACCAATTAAATGAATATCTTCATCATAAATATTATATCTACTATTTTTAATATATGTGTCAAAATAATGAACTGCTGAAAAAAAACTACTTGGTTCTGAATTATAAGAATTAAATATATGTAACATCCAATCTATCATTGTAATTCTCATTATTGAATTAAAAGAATGTTTTCTTACGAAATCATATGGAAAATTTCTGTCTAAAGATAAGGAATAAGCATAAATTTCAGGTCCATAATATTGATTTAACTTTGAGTTATTTTCTATTATATCAGTTACTGATGGTTCATAATTTAATTTTTTTTTATTTTTTGATTGAAAATTTATTATATTTTGATTTTTTATATATCTAATTAACTCCTTTAAAAATTTTTTTACTATTTCCTCATTTGCTTTTTTATTTTTTGGAACTGAATGATTTTTCCTTTTTCCATTTTGTTTTGGCATATTTTTTTGTTTCTTTTAGTTAATTTATCATAATTTTTTTACTTGAATTAAATATAATTTAAAACAATTAAAAATAATTTTTAATTTTTAATTTAAAAACCTAAATTAAAATTAATTTATTATAATAATTTTAATATACATTAATTATATTTTAATGAAATAAGTAAAGAAAATTAAATATTATCTAATTAATAAATTTTATTCAACAAAAACACTAAATGTTAAAAACAAATCCTAAAATTTACAAATATTTGTTATTATTATAACAATATTTTAAGAAGTTATTTATATTATTTTGATGAAAAAAATTTTAAACCATAGATAAGAATCTTTTTTTCTTTTTTTTAATAGGTATTGCTGATGAAATTTCTAGTCTATATAATTTATCATTTAAATCTTCTTTCTTAGGTTTAAAATATCTAAAAGAATTATATTTTCTATCAAAATCATCATAAGCAAGTGGATTAGTAAAAGTATTATTATTACTATTTGTATTTGAATTAATTTTATTATTTAAATCATTTTTAGAATTGTCAACAGATAAATAATTTAACTTAATAATTTTATTATTTTTTAATACATTTTTTTTAATTGACTTAAGATATAAATTACGTGATTTAAATAAATTTATTTGTTTCTTATTTTGAGTATTTAATCTTTTTTTAGGTTCAAAAATAAAATTACTTTCAGTATTCATACTAAAAGTATTTAAATGATGATGTTTTGATGAATTTGCTGTTTCTTCATCTCTTATTATTAAATCTATATTATAAGAATATTTTCTTCTTGAAAATTTAGATGAATTATGTTTTTTTGCTGATGATTGAATTTTATTTTTAATTAAACTTGTTTCCATAAAAGAATCCTTATCTTTCTTCTTCTTTTTTTCTAGATTATTTTGAGATAAAGGTCTTTTAATTTGAAGAATAAATTTTTTTTCTGCATATTTAGTTTTATTATAACTATTAATCCCATGACTTAAATTAAAATAAAATACAGGATTATCTTTATATTTTACATAAATATATTGTACTTCAGAAAGTCTTTGTTTATATAAAGTATTTAAAAAAATATTATTTTTTATTCTTTGCATTGTTTCAAAATTTTCTTGAATATGTGGATTATTATTTAATAAAACTTTAAAAAAATTTATATTTATTTCATATACAATTGCATTATTTGTTTTACAAGAAACAGTAAATAAATAATGATTATTATAAATACAATCACTTAATCCAATAACATCATTTTCTCCAAAACATTCAAATTTTAATTGTTTTTTATAATAATATTCTTTTACATTTCCTAATTCATCCATTTCAATTTTATTTAATTTATTTTTATAATTACTATTCAATAAGATTTGATCAATTTCTTGTAAACTTTTATTACCATAAGTTTCAAATTCACCATTTTGAATAAAATAAATAAAATGATTATTTTCATAAGGTGCATTTTCATAATATAAAATTTCTCTATATTTACATATTTTTTGTTTAAAATAATTAGTAAAATTTCTTAAATTATTATTTTTCTTATTATTTGATTGTAATATATTTAATCCCATTAAAAAATTAATTTTTTCCTTTTTAGAATTTTCATTTGTTTCTTTTAAAATTTCACTATAAATATTTTTAGGTAAATATGCCAAATCAGTATCAACTGAAGTAATAACAGTTTCAACTCTTAAATCTTCATCATTATAAAAATTATTATCATATATTTCATCACCAAATTTTTCTCCATTACTTAAACTTTCAGCAATAAAATAACTAGAAATTAAAACATCTTTTCTATTAATATTATATTTTAAATATTGTTCATCTTTAATTTCTGGTTTAATTCTCTTTATATATTGTTCAGCTGAAATTTTATTATGATCATTTTCAATAATATGATAATATGATTTTGGTAATAATGGTTTTTCTATATTTATATAAGTTTCTAATATTTTATCTTGTATTAATAATACTAAATCTTTTTCGTCATCATTTTCAAATGGTTTTATACCAATTAAATTCTTACTTATTATACTATTTCTAGGTTGAAATGTCATTGTTGATTTAATTATTGTACTTCCTTTTGATTTTGGTTTATAATTTTTCATTATACTTTGTCTTTTTATTACACTTTGCCTTTTTATTAATGAAATTCTTTTATTCATATATTTTTCTTTTTGATTTATTTTCATATGATGATTTTGAATTGTTACTATTGCTCTTTTTAACCAAATATCAAAATTTTCTTCATTCATAGGATAAATTGAATTATTATTTTTAAGTGTTTTATCTAATAATGCTTTTTCATTATATTTTCTTAATTTAAGTAAATAAATAAAATATTCAGCTTCAGATAATTTTATATATTCTTCATTTGGTACTAATAAATCAACTTTACCATTTAATATTATATAAAAATTATCAATTGGTTCATTAAATTTGTATATTATTTTATTTTTTTCTAAAAATTTATGTTTTAATGTAAAAGAAAGACTAGAAAATAAATCTCTTGAATTATCTTTTTTTACTTTTTGAATTGAATGGGCAAAAGGATTTAAATTCATTAAATATTCTATTACTATTTGATTTTGATCAAAATTTCTATTTGGATTTTTAAATAATTCAAGACCTTTTTGTATAAATTGTTCTGGTGTTAAAGTTCCTAATGATAGTAAAAGACTATTATTTCCATGAATTGAAATTCTTCTATTTTCTGTTTTTTTTTTATTTTTTTTTGTAATAGTTTTTTTAATATTTATTGGATTTTGATTATTATATTCCAATAAACTATTTTCACTATCAGAATCAGAATCTTTTGAATTAAACTTTTTATTTTTTTTTATTTCATTTAACATTAAATTTGATTTAATTGTTTTTTTATGAATAAAAAATATTTTATTGAGAAAAATATTAAAAAATATAAAAGTAAAATATTTAAAATAATTAATATGGTTCTATGGTGTAACGGTGAGCACACTGGACTTTGAATCCATTGATCCGAGTTCGAATCTCGGTAGGACCTAATTTTTTTAATAATTTTATTTTCTTTATTAATATGTAATAATTTGTTTTATCTAATATTAACTAAATTACTTTTTTTTTAAATAATATTATATTATATGATATTATCTATATTTTAAAAAAAAATATAATTTATTTATTAATTTAAAAATTGAATTAATAAATAAATTATATTTAAAATATTTTTTCAAAAATAAAATGAAAAAAAAACATAACTCAAGGAATATACAACATTTAGAAAAATTAAATAGTATCTCAAAAGATGTTTTATTATCTGCTAGATATGTACATGAAAATAAAAATAATACTCATGAAAATATGAATATTCCAATATCTTTTGATTTTAGTAAAACAAAAACTGATTTACTTAATCCTTTATTTAAACAAAAACTGTTTGAAGTTATATCAGAAATATCATCAAGAAATAAAACAATTAGTCCAACTTATAATAGAAATTCTACTTATAATAATGGAAGTTATTCTAGTAGAATTAGTAATATTGATTATAGTAAAAGTCCAATTTTAGATGATGGAAAAAGAGAAGTTTTAAATACAAAAAAAAATGAAATATTATATCTTTTAAATCCTTTTAATAATAAATTTAATAAAGGTAAAATTAAACATGTTAAACATATTAATGTTAATAGTCTTTATAAAAATAATGAAATTAAATTTTCTGATAAAATAAGAAAAGAAATAAATAGAATTTTATTTAAAAATGATATTGTAGGAAATAAAATTAACAATGGTGAAAAAAAAACAATTGAAATTCCAAAATTAAATTTCAAAACATCTCATAAAAGAAATTACACTTCAATTTTCCCATAAAATTATAATTTAATTATAAATTATTTATTTTAAAACAAAAAGTTTTAATATATTAATATTTATAAATCATAAGATTTAACTAATTCATATTTTCCAATAGACTTATCTTCTCTCATAACACAAAAATTAATTTTATTTAAAGGACAAGAACAAAGATTTTTTTCATACATAACACCTAAAATATCTTGAGAATTAAAGCTTTTAATAGGTTTCTTCTTTTTCTTTTTCAAAATCTTATTAAGAAACATAGTATTTAAAAGTGTTAAATGAAGAACAATTTTATAAAGATTATTCTCAAATGAAACATGATAACTTTGAATATCATTTCTAGAAATAACATCTTCTTTAATAAGAGTTTTAATAATTAAATCCACAATTGACTCAATTTTTCTATATGATTCATCTTCTTTCATTTTAGCAAAAACAACTCTTGTATTTTCCATTGAATCAAATACATCATAAGTATCAAAATTAAATGTAATTCCACCTTCTGCAAGTTTTTTCATTTTTGGATGAATTTTATCTAAAATATTTTCTATTTTTGATACTTCGTTTGGATCATCTTTAAGATCTAATACTATAACTGATGTATGAAGTTTTCCAGGTTTTTGTAATAATTCAAAATCATATTCTTTTGGTTTTTCTTTTTCTAATAAATCACAAAGTTCTTTGTAATCTTTTATGAAATTTTCATCTTCAAATGGAATCATTATAAAGTGACGTGGAGGGAATTGATTGAAATTTTTAGGATTTTTTTCCATTTTTATATATTATATAACGAATCAGAAGTCTATTTATAATAATATTTCAGTTTATTTTAAAGTTTTTTTGATATATTTTATTAGTAAAAATAAATTTTTTTTATTCTTTATTATTGATATTTATGAATTATCAATTATTATTATTTTTTTTATAACAACTATAATCTATAATAAATGAGGCATCTTGATCCTATGAAAGAAATAAATAATGATATTTATTTAAATGACGTCGCATTGAAAATGAGATATAATTTATTGAAATTAAATAAAAAAAATGAAAGAATTAAAATTGAATCAGGAACACATTGGTTAAAATTTAAACCATATCCAGTAGTAGATGATGACATAAAACATAATTATGTAGTACAAGGAAATAGTACAGTAAATCATATTAATAGAAAAAATACAGAAGTATTTAAACAAATTCATAATACAGGATTAAAAAAAAAGTTAAATAGTATTAATCAAACTGCAGCTTTAAGTTATGAATTAATGGATGATAGAAATAGAAGATTATATCATGATAAAATTAAAACTTCAGTTTATTTTAATTCTAATCCTTATTCAAAAAGTGGAAATAATACATTAAGAATATATCAAAAAGAATCATTAAAAAATCAATTTATTCATTCTGTTCCTTTTGTTACAAATAAAAATGATGTTCATGAAAAAAGAAAAAAAGTAATTTATGATATTGGTCCAATAAATACTAAAACTGAAAGAGGTTCTTGTGTTTTTCCAAAATTAAATTCAAGTTTAACTACTTTTGAAAATACTTTTAATGAAAATCATAAAAATCAAGAAATTTCAAGAAATGAAATGAAAGAAAGAACAATTGATAAAATAATAACAGATTCTACTAATACTTCAAATGATAAAAAATTCAATATAAGAATAATAAAAGCAAAAGGAGAACCTCATAAAATTAAATTAAGAGAATTAGCAAATGATTTACTTATTAATGAAGGTGATTCTTTTAGAATGAAAACTAATCAAAATAAAATGATGTATTCTAAAAGTATTACAATATATGATCCTCATTCAAAAAAAAATAAACCTACTCATAAAAATACTCAAACTAAAAGTCCTCCTAAAAAATTATTAAAAGATATAAAATATTTAGATGAAGATGTTGTTAAAAAAGGTGCTTTTCCTAAAAGATTATATTTAATGAATTATACTTATGATAATGGTGCTGAAGAAATTAAGAAAAATAATACAAAAATGGATATTATTCAAAATGATATTACTTCAAAATTTAATGATATTAAACATTTAGTTGTTACTAGTATTGATGAAACATTTCAAGATTTAGAAAAATAATTTTTGTTCAAATTATAAAAATAAATATTAAAAAATTAAAGTAATTCAATTATGTTTTAATTTAATTAAATAATTTATTTTTTTTATTTCAGATAAAAGCATCAAAAAATAAAAATATAATAATATTTGAAAAAAAAATGATATCATCAAAATTTAAAACTGGTTCTCCAATTGATATGTTATCACACATGAAAGCCTATATCATAAAAAATTATGGTAAGAAAAAATAATAATTCCCTAAATTTAAAATATAGATGCTCAATCATTTGATGAAAAAGTTGAAAAATTCTTAACAGAAATTCAACAAAATAGAAATGTTGTGATAAATATAGGTGGATTACAACAATCAATAGATACACTTAAACAAAATAAAAATATTCTCCTTAATTATATGGCTCAACTTCAATTAATAAAATCAAAAATGAATTTTGGTAAATCAGATCATTGTATCAAAATTGAATTTATGTGGAAAGATATATTTAAAGATTCAAAATGGAAATCATATAATATAAATTTTGAATATTATAATTGTTTTTATAATTTAGGAACAATATATTATACTTTAGGATTACATTCAAAAAAAGAAGCAGGAAATGATGAATCATTATTAAAAGAAAGTATAAACTATTTTAAATATGCTGCTGGAATTTATGATCAAATTAAAAATGAAATAGCATCTGCTTTACCAGCAAATGAAATTCCTTATGATTTATCTCCATCATATATGACTTATTGTTCTTATGTTTGTATTGCTCTTGGTCAAATTAATTTAGTAACAGTTGCAAAAATGAAAAAAATGAAACTTGATTTACAATGTCAATTAATTAAAGGAGTTGCTGAAATGTTAGGAGGAGCTAATTCACTTGCTAAAGAATCATTAAAGAAATATATTGATGATAATATTAAATTATATCTTTCTAATAGAACTCATTATTATTTAGCTTTATGTTATGCTAGAATGAGAGATAAAAAATTAGAAGAATTTGATGTTACTACAAAAGGTTTTGGTGATGCACTTGTTTATCAAACTCAAATGCTTATTATGTTATCAAATAATCAGAAAGATACAAAAAAAATTCAAAGTATGTTACCAAAAGATGAATTAGATTTTCAAAAGGAAATGGAAAAAAAAAGTGAAATGGAAGATAAAAATTCAAATATTTATAGAAATCCTGTTCCTAATTTTGAAGATTTACCAAAAATTCAAAGAAAATTAATGGTTAATCCTACATTACCACCAGAATTATCTAATCAATCAATTGAAAATGCAAATGATTTAGATGCTTTATTACCAAGAGAAGTTAAGGAAATGATTAATGGTTATAAACAAAAAATGATGGAATTTATTTCTGAAAATTTGAATAATTATGAAAATGAAGATACAGTACAACAATTTTTAAATACTTTAGATTTACCTGCATCATTAGAAACTATTTTATCTCAAAGTGCAATTTCTGATTCTTTATGGAGAAATATTGGAGAATTTCAAGAAAAAGGTGGTACAATGTATTTAAATAATTTACTTCAAACTTTATCAAATATGCCAAATGAAATTGAACAAAGAATTAATAATTCTTTAACTTTACTTAAAAATGAAGAAGAAGAAGATAGAAAATATAGACAACAATATGCTTCTCAATGGAATAGAAGAGTCTCATCTGATTTAAATGGTAATTATATATCAACTTTAAATGATTATAAATTTAAATTAGGACAAGCTAGACAATGTGATGCACAAACTAAAAATGATTTAATGGGTAATTTTCCTAATTTTGATTTGATTAGTTTACCTCGTGATAAATTAAATGAAAAAATTCCACATAAAATTGACTCAGGTGCAATTAAAAATTGTAAAGAAGCAACAGATTTAAGGAGTTCATTAGATGAATTAGAAAATAAAAAAGCTAAAGCTATGGAAATTATTAATAAAATATTTGCTTCTTTAAATGATGATAATGTTGCTCCTCAATTTTTACAAGTTTTACAAAAGAAAATGACAGAAAATGCTATTTTAGATAACAATAAAGCAAGATTTATGGAAATGTTTAATGAATTACAAAGTATTTCTAATGATATTAAAAGTTTAAAACAAACTATTTCTGCTAAAAATGAAGTTTTCCTTAAAGTTAAAAATGAAAAGTTTAAACCTGATCCTGCAAATGAACAATTCTTTAGAAATTTAGATCAATATGTACAATTATATCGTCAAAGAGAAATTCAATTACAACAAGGTTTGAACTTTTATAAACAATTTAATTCAAAATTAAATGAATTAAATAGAAATATTACAGATTTCCTTATGGCAAGAGATATTGATAAAAATCAATTAATTAAATATCTAACTCAAGGAGGTTCATATCAAGAAAATAAATCAAATGATGATAATTTAAGTCAAAATTATTGGGATATGGGAACTAAATTTATTGGTTATGTTGGAAATAAAGTATATGAAGGATTAAGTAATGTAGTTGGTGGAAATCAAAACAAAGATCAAAATCAAAACAAAGATCAAAATCAAAATCAAAATCAAAATACTAATAATTTTCCAGCTAGTAATCAACAAAACAATAATCAATATCAAAATAAGCCTCAATCATCTAATTCAAATTATAATATGTATGTTCCTTCACAAAATGTTCAACAACAACAAAATCAACAACAAAATTTCTATGGTCAACAAGGAATGTATAGTCAAAATATGCAACAAAAAGGTTATAGTCAACAAGGAAATTATGGTCAACAAGGAAATTATGGTCAACAAGGAAATTATGGACAACAAGGAGGATTTGGTCAACAAGGAAATTATGGACAACAAGGAAATTATGGACAACAAGGAGGATTTGGTCAACAAGGAAATTATGGACAACAAGGAGGATATGGTCAACAAGGAAATTATGGACAACAAGGAGGATATGGTCAACAAGGAAATTATGGACAACAAGGAGGATTTGGTCAACAAGGAAATTATGGACAACAAGGAGGATTTGGACAACAAGGAGGATTTGGTCAACAAGGACAATATGGACAACAAGGACAATATGGACAGCAAGGACAATATGGACAGCAAGGACAATATGGACAGCAAGGACAATATGGACAGCAAGGACAATATGGACAGCAAGGACAATATGGACAGCAAGGACAATATGGGCAATATGGACAAAACCAAAATTACAATTATTATAACCAAAATAAATAATAAATTTAAATTAAATTTTAAATTAGTTTGTTAAAAAAATTTAATAAATTATTAAAAACTAGAATATAATTTATAATAAATATGTAAACAATATTTAATTAAATAATTAATTTAAAAAATAAATGATTTTATGATTTTTCAAAAATTAAAATTTTTTTTAAATTTTTAATTTGTAATTTTTATAATTATTTATTTCAAAAAGGAACTTAATTCATCAGTTTTACCGACATTCTTCAAAGTTTCTGTAATAAAAGTTTCACTACCTAATTTTTTAAATCCTTTATTCCTTCCTTCAACAAGTACAACATATGCATTTTTAAAATCTTTCATACTATAATAAATTTTAAATTTCAAAGTAAATAAATTTTTTTCACTAATAATATCTCCAATATCATTTCTAGCTAATAATTCATTACAAATCTTAATTGCATCCTCTCCTTCATTATTAGACATTTTTTTCCCTATTTCATTAATTCTATGAACAATTTCATATTTTTGATTTAATTCTTTTAAAGTATTATCTTTCTTTTCATCATTTTCTCTTACTTTCTGAACAACTTTAATAGCTTCTTTATATAATTCTTCAGCTTGTTTATAATTTTGTTTTTCTTGAATATCTATACTAGCAAAAACTTTATAAAAATTAGCTAGATTATAATAAGCTTTAGCTTTAGTAAAGAAAGATACAATAACTTTAACAATATCATTAGTCCATTCTAAATTTTCTAAAAAATTAGCAGCTAAAATATATAATTCTGGTATTCTTGCCATATGAGCAAATTCAATTACTTTATCTTTATTTCCTTGTTTAATACAACATTTCATTGCTTTTTTATAATTACCAATTTTAACATAAATATCATGTGCTATATCAAAATCTCCTTGTGACATTAATAATTTTGCTAATCTTGATGTTAATTGTTGTTTAATTTTATTATCTTTTTCTTGATTTAAATCTGCTAATATAGCATTTGCAGTTTCAGTAGAAATTCTTACTTTATAATTTTCACATAATTTCATTGCTGTTTCATAATCTTTTATTCTTATATATAAACCAAGTGCTTTTTCATGTTGTTGTTGTTCAATAAAGTATTCAGCAAGAGCTTTTAATGTATCTTTATCTTGTTGACTTTCTAAAGTTTCTGAAATTTCTCTTACTTTATCATATTGATTTGTTGCTAAACATAAATTTAATCCTTTTCTAATATTACTTCCTAATAAATATAATTCAATTGCTCTTTCAATTTGTCCTTTTTCTTCAAAGTATTCTGCTATTATATTTTGTGTACTTTTTGGTGCTTTCATTCCTAATGCTGCAATATCATTATCTAAATTATTTTCTTTTGCTATTCTAAATGCATGATTTATTCTTCCACTTATACCATAATATAATATTGCATTTTTTATATCTTTATTTTTTTCATAATAGTCACCAATTAAATATGCACCATCAATATCTTTTTCTTTATTATATTCTTTAATTGCTTCTTCTAATTGATTTTTTTGTAATAATAATCTTATTATATTTTTACTATCTTTTGCTTTTTTATATGTTTCTAATGCTTTATCAAATTCACCTTTACTTTCTAAATAAGATGCCCACCATAATAAACTAATATTATTATTACTATCACCAATACTTTGTTCAAGTAATTCAGTTTTATTTTTTGAAATAAGCATTCTTGGAATTTCCCTAGAACCACAACCAGATAATTTATAATATTTTATAGCTTCATCAATTTGATCTATTTGTTCATAATGTTGTGCAATTCTAAAATATGTATTTTGTAAATTAATTCTATCATTTTCTTTAGCAGTATTTACTGCTTTATCATATTCACCAATTGTAATATAAAAATGAATTAAAACATCCCATCTATTACATTCTTGTAAAAGTTCTTTAGCTTCTTCAATCATATTTAAATGCATTGCAACCATTGCTAATTTAGCTTCTGGTTCTTTTTCATGACGTGCTTCTCTAAAAGCTCTTATTCCTCTTTCGAAACGCATATTTGATAAACAAACTTCAAGTACATCTAATCTTTTTGTTTTTATACAAATATGTGCCATATTTTCCCATATATTATCACTTTTTATATTTTTTACTATTTTATATGCTTCATCTAATTTATCACATGACATTAATATTGTAAATTCAATTAAAGATAATTTTGTTTTTTCATCAATATTATCTAATCCTTGGAAAAATTGGAATTTTTTTTCTGTTACTGAACTTTTTGTTACTGGATCTGTCATTGATGATATAAAATATACATTTGGAATATCTAAACCAAAAACTCCTTGATATTCTCTATTTATTCTATGACTTTCAATTTGATGAACTCCATTTTCAGATGAGTAGAAACATACAAAAAATTGAGGACCAAACCAATCATTTTTATCTTTTTTTAATTGTTCTTCTATATTATTATATAATTCATTTTTTCCTTCTTCTGAAGAATCTTTTGCATATTCTGTATATACTCCAAATATTCTTGGATCTGTATTATCACATATAACTTCTACTGGAACTCTATTTGGGGATATTTCATAATCTATAAATGAATCCATTTCAATATCAAATATTACAAATTTGGTTTCTGGTACTCTCATATCACTATTTACCATATTATCTATTACAAAAATTATTACATTTCCTTTTAAATTTATTCCTGCATCACGAATTTCTCCTAATTTAATTCCATTTTTTTCAAATTTTCTAAATTCCAAAGTTAATTTTAAATTCCTTCTTGTAATATCATAAACACCAAAATAATTTTCACTAGTACAAACTAATAAATATTTAGAAAATGTATTAAAAATCATAATTTCACCATATCTACTATTCATAGGGAAACTATCTTTTAATTCTCCTTCATAAGAATATAAATCAATAGCTTTTGATTTATTATTAGCAACAATAACAGTATCATCATTTAAAGCCATTAAATTAGAATGAATATTTAAAGATGTGATTGTAGTAAGTTTAAAAGTACCTAAATCAATATTATATAAATTTGCTTTATTTCCATTCCAACATAACATATTATTTGAATAAATAGCAATTCCTTTTGTATTCTCTTCTAAATTAAGTCTCTTTGAAATATAAGTATTATCAGTATTTGTTATAATTTCAATTTCTTTTTGTGTTATTTGTAATACTTTCATTTTTTCATTCATTTTCTTTTGAAGAATAGTTTCAGATAACATAGCATGTTTATTTTTTTGTCCTTTAACATGAATTAATCCCATATGTTCACTCCATTTTAAAAATGTAATACCAGGAATAGTATCAACAACACAATAAGGTTCCCAAGCTTCAGCAGAAATAGGAATAATATTAGTAGTCAAATTACATTTCCACATATAAACTTTTCCTTTAACACCACCAACAATAAGAACTCTTCTTCTACTTGAAAAATCTAAACAAGAAAATGAATCTTCACTATTAATACTTCCTAAAGGATGATCAGTAATAGATAACATATAATATTGATCAGTATCTAAATAAAAAAAACGAACAATGTCATCGCCACTAACAATAGCAATTAAACCTTCACCAGCCCAACAACATTGTATTTCTTCAGGTTTACCAGCAATAGACATTCTAACTTTTTTAGGATTTAATTGTGAATTAAAATGAATAACACATTTAACTAAAAGTAAATTAGAAGTAATTAATATAATAGCATTTTCTCTTTCATAAAATAAAATACTTTTAATCTTTCCTCCAGTTCTACATATTTCAGGAGATGAATTAGAATCATCAGCTAAATGTAAAATACCACCAGAATTAGAAAAGAAAAATAAAGTAGATAATTTTTCAGCATTTGGTGATTTATCAGAATCCATTTTTTCAAGTGAAAATGAAGGAATTAGAACATCAATAATAGAATAACTTTGTTTATATTGACACATATTTGATAATGGAGGAAATCTCCATACATTAATATAACCTTTATCATCAACACTAATTATACGATTTCCATCATTATTGAATTTTATTATTGTTACTTTACCATCGTGATTTAATTCTTCTTTTGTTGTATTTGTTTCATCAATCCAAACTCCAACATGACCTGTGTCTGTTCCATATGCTAATATCATATCTGAAGGATGCCATGTCATTGTAGTTATTATGAATTCTTTTTGAATGTCATGATCACTTATATTTATTCCTTCGTCTTGAAAAAAGGTTATTTTCTTTTTTGATGTTGATACTCCTAATACTGGAATGTCTGTATTTGACCATTCTGCAGCTATTATTTTTTGAGATTGTAAGGAAATTTCATAACTTAAATAAAGAGCCATTGTTTTATTTTTTCTTTTTTTTGTTATTTTTTATTTAATTTTTTTTTTTAATTAAATTGTTTTATTTCTTTTTTTATTTTTTTTCATATTTTTATTTTTTTAAAAATGAAGGCTGAAGTGAATATAAATAATGTTTTTAAGAAACCAAAATATATTACAAGATATGAAAGAATATTTAATGAACTTTTAAAATATGATTCATTGAATAATGATAATATTACAGATAGATTTAGTGTACATCAAAAAAATAATACATTTTACGAAAATTTCAATACTAATACATTATTATTATATTCTAGGAATTTAAATAAACCTTCAAATTATAATACAATTTCAAATACAAAATATCAATTAATTACAGGAAGAGATTTAAATGAAAATAAAATAAAATTGAATCAATTTGAAAAAAAAAAAGTGAATAATAAATATGAAAGATATGAACCTGAATATTTAATGAAAAATTTAAAGAAAAAGCAAAATATTGTAAGAAATTTTAAAGAATATATAAAAAAAACAGAAAAAATATATGAAAATTATAGAGATAGTAATAGTATTAATAAAATCTTTCCTAATCATAATCGTTCAAGAAATTTAAGTGGTAATATTTTCATTGAAAAACTTTATAATCAATTTCCAGAATATACAACTTTAACAAATAGAGGACAAACTTTTTTATCTACTAAAACACTTAAAGAAAATGAATTTCGTTCATTAAAAAATAAATTAAAACATATTTAAATAATTTTTTTTTAAAACTAATTATAATTTTTAATATATGATTTTCAATATTATTTTTATATTAAAAAAAATTTAAATAAATAAATATATTTATATTTATACCTTTTAATTATTTTTCAAAAAAATTTTGTTTCATTACTTTTTCCTTATTAATTTTTTCATCAGACTTTTTTATTTCATTATAATAATAAAAAGAAGGTAAAATTATATGACTTTTTTCATTAATTGAAATATCACCAAAAAAAGATTCATATTTATTTTCATTAAATTTAACTTTAATTCCAAGTCTATTAATATCAAATTTAATTTTAGGTTGATTAATATAACATTGAAAAATAAGTTCCATAGTTTTAATTATAAAAATAATAATTTCATTATTTACTCTTTCATTTTTCTCATTTATATCTAAAGCATCTTGAATTTCAGTCATAATTTCTCTATAATCTATTTCACTTACCATATTATCTAATAATCTTTTCCAATCAACTTGAAATGAATTAATTAAAACACAATCTAATGTATTTTTTACATTTATATCTTTAAATTTTTTTTCTATTTTTTCTTCTAGAGAAATGAAATGATTTTTTACTTTATTTTCACATTTTTTAAATATTTCTTTAAAAAAATATACAACTCCTTCTATTTGATATTCTTCATATAAATAATTTTTAAAAAAATTGAGACAATTGATATTTAAGAAATTATTAATATTATTTTTTAATGTTTCAAATGATGGAAAATTATTTCCTTTTGATTTTTGATGAATTGATATTTGAGAACGAATATTTGATTTTAAAATCAGGATTTCATTATATAATTCATTATTTTGTTTTTTTAATTGTATATTTTTATTTTTTTCTTGCTTTAATTTTTGAATTGCTTCTCTTATTTCATATTCTTCATTTAATGATAAACTTTTTGAATTTACTTTTTTTCCATTTGAATTTCCATATCCATATCGTGAATATTTATCTACCATATATTAAATTTATTTTTTATTTAAATACAATTATTTTTAATAAAAAATAAATATTTATTTGATATTTTGAATATAATTATTTATTTTCATATCAATTTAATTTTATGATTGTATTTTTTTAAGGAATTACTTTTTAATTTATTATTATTTTAGAATTTGTAATGGGATTAATAGATAAAATGAATTTTTAAATAAAAATAAATATCTAAAATTAAAAAGATTTTCACCTAAAAAAAATAATAAGATATTTTGACAAAATTTTTTTATATATGTTTTTTCAATTGATATTATAATATTTATTTTTCAATTTATAACTAGTTAAGCTATAATTAAAATATTATTGTTTTTTATTATTTTTTATTTAAAAAAAACAAATAAAAATTATATTCATTATGAAATTATTTTTAAATATTTTGTGACACGTTTTAATAAATTTATTTTTTTTTCAATTTTTTATTCAAATATTTATTTAATGTTTAAAAAGAAAATTTGTAATAAATTTAAAAATATAAAATCCAATCTTAAATAATATTTCAATTTATAAATGTTAATATTAAGAATACCTTAAAAATATATAATATTAAATAAAATAAGATAAATAATAATTTTCAATATCTAATTTATTTTTTATAAAATATAAATAATCCAAAAATTATATAAAATTATTTAAAATGACAGAGGAAGAGAAACCCACTGAAGAAATAGAAAAGAAGGATGAAGAATCGGAAGATGAGGGATCAAAAGAAGAATCTAAAGAAGAAGTAGTTCAAGTAGTACAAGAAGAACCTCCTAAAGAAGAGCCTCCAAAAGAAGAAGCTCCAAAAGAAGAACCACCTAAAGAAGAATCTCCTAAAGAAGAGCCTCCAAAAGAAGAAGAACCTAAAGAAGAAGTAGTTCAAGTAGTTCAAGAAGAACCTCCTAAAGAAGAACCACCTAAAGAAGAGCCTCCTAAAGAAGAACCTCCAAAAGAAGAACCACCTAAAGAAGAATCTCCAAAAGAAGAAGAACCTAAAGAAGAAGTAGTTCAAGTAGTTCAAGAAGAATCTCCTAAAGAAGAAGTAGTTCAACAAGAAGCACCAAAACAAGAACCAAAAAGATATACCAGAACATCAACAAAGAGAAGAAAATCATTATATGAAGGATTTGAAGATAAACAAGAACTTTTTAGACCAGAATATCATTTTGATGATAAGGATCCAGTAAAAGAAAAAATGTGGGAATTAATGGATGCATATTTACCACGTGATAAACTTTCTATTCAAAGATCAATAGTTAATCATATTGAATATACATTAGCAAGAACAAGATTTCAAATTGATGAAAATTACATTTTCCAAGGTACAGCTCTTTCAGTAAGAGATAGACTTCTCGAACAATGGAATGATACTCAAATGTATATGAGAATAAATAATCCAAAAAAAATATATTATCTTTCTATTGAATTTCTCCTTGGTCGTCTTTTACAAAATGCATTAGTTAATTTAGAATTAGAAGATAGATACAGAGATGCATTAATGGACTTTGGAGTTAAATTAGAAGAAGTTTATGAATCAGAAAATGATCCTGCTTTAGGAAATGGAGGTTTAGGTAGATTAGCTGCTTGTTATATTGATTCATTAGCAACTTTAAATTATCCAGCATGGGGTTATGGTATAAGATATGAATATGGTATTTTTAAACAAGTTATTGAAAATTTTGAACAAAAAGAACTTCCAGATTATTGGTTAACTAAAGGAAATCCTTGGGAAGTTATTAAATTAGATTTACAATTTAAAGTTAGATTCTATGGTTATTGTAAAGATGAATATAGAAATGGAAAAAAAATTAGAGTTTGGAAGGGAGGTCAAGAAGTACTTGCAATTGCTCATGATACTGCAGTACCAGGATTTCAAACTTTCAATTGTAATACACTTAGATTATGGAAAGCATATCCATCCGAAGAATTCAATTTTGATGAATTTAATAGAGGAGATCATCAAGGTGCACTTGAAAGTAAAGATCAAGCAAGTTATATTTCTGCTGTTTTATATCCAAATGATTCAACTTTAAGTGGAAAAGAACTTAGATTAAAACAAGAATATTTCTTCTCATGTGCTTCTATTCAAAATATTGTTCGTAGATTTAGAAGAACAAAATTACCTTGGAATGAATTCCCTAATAATAATACAGTACAATTAAATGATACTCATCCAACAATTGCTTTAGTTGAATTACTCAGAATTTTAATTGACGAATATGAATTAGGTTATAGAGAAGCTTTTGATATTGTTGTTAGAACTTTCAATTATACTAATCATACTGTACTTCCTGAAGCACTTGAAAAATGGGGTGTTGATATTTTTGAAAGAATTTTACCACGTCATTTAGAACTTATTTATTTAATTAACTATTATTTCATGGAAGAATGTAAAAAAAGATTTGGTAAAGATTGGGGAAAAATTGCAAGACTTTCAATAATTGAAGAATCATCACCAAAACAAATTAGAATGGCTAATTTATGTGTAGTTGCTTCATCTCATGTTAATGGTGTTGCTAAAATTCATTCTGGTTTAGTTAAAACTATGTTATTTAAAGATTTTGCTGATTTATGGCCTAATAAATTTACTAATGTTACTAATGGTGTTACTCCTAGAAGATGGATTCATTGTGAATTTCCTGAACTTTCTGCTTTATTAACTGAATATAATGGAGGTAAAAATGATTGGCTTGCTGAATTAGATTTACTAGAAGAAATTCCACCTAAACTTGAAAAAGAAGGTAAATTCCCTGAATTTATTGAAAAATTCAAAGCCGCTAAATTAAAAGCAAAATTACGTTTAAAAGAATTTGTTAAAAAACATTGTAATATTGATGTTGATGAAACATTTATGTTTGATATAATGGTAAAAAGAATCCATGAATATAAAAGACAATTTATGAATTGTTTATATTGTATAAGAAGATATTTAGATATTAAAAAAATGTCTCCTCAAGATAGAGAAAAAGTAAATAAAAGAGTAACATTCTTTGGAGGAAAAGCTGCACCAGGATATGCTCTTGCAAAAAATGTAATTAAATTGATTAATATGGTTGCTAACACTGTAAATCATGATAATGACGTAAATAAATATTATAAAGTAGTATTCTTACCTGATTATAAAGTATCTTCAGCTCAAATTATTATTCCAGCTGCTGATATTAATCAACAAATTTCAACAGCTGGTACTGAAGCATCAGGTACATCATGTATGAAATTTGTTATGACAGGATCACTTATTATTGGTACTCGTGATGGTGCTAATATTGAAATTGCAGATAATATTGGAGAAGATCATATTTTCTATTTTGGTAAAAATGTTCATGAAGTTGAAAAAGTTAGAAAAGAAATTGCAGCAGGAAGAAGAAATTATGTAGGAAGTAGATTAAAAGAATGTTTAGATGCAATTTTAAATAATAGATTTGGAAATACTAAATTTATGCATAATTATATTAATACTCTTGTTGATGGTGGTGATTTTTATCTTGCTTGTCATGATTTCTATGATTATATGGCTGCTCAACAAAGAGTTGATGAAGAATATAAAAAACCTGATGTTTGGTATAAAAAATGTGTTGAATCTATTTGTAAAATGGGATTCTTTTCTTCTGATAGAGCTATTCAAACTTATGCTGAAGATATTTGGAAAATTCAACCTCTTGAAGTTCCTAAACCCTCTATTACTAAAAGTGGTCACTTTGTTTCTACTGGTAATTTAAAATCACTTGATGAGTAAGTCAATTTATTCATTATTTAAATTTTAAATATTTGAAAAAAATATTTCTTTTATTTTTTTTTTTATTTTTAATTGTTTTTTTAAATATAAAATAAAAAATAAACAATAATTTTAATAATAAACAATTTAAAAATAAATATCTAAAATTAAAATTAATTTTAAAAATTATTTAAAAATATGAACATGCTAAATCCAAACATCCTAGTCCTTAAAGAGGGCACAGAAAACCGTCAAGGAAAAGAGCAAGTAATAAGTAACATAAATGCATGTCAAGCAGCAGTTGAAGTAATTCGTACAACATTAGGTCCACGAGGAATGGATAAAATGATAATCACAGATGATTCAACAACAATATCAAATGATGGAGCCACAATAATAAAATTACTTAACATTGAACATCCTGCTGCAAAATCACTTGTTGATGTTGCAAAAAGTCAAGATAATGAAGTTGGTGATGGAACAACTAGTGTAATGTTATTTGCTGGTGAATTATTAAAAGAAGCTAAACAATTTATTGAAGATGGTATGAGTCCACAAGTTATTATTAATGGTTATTGGACAGCACTTATGAAAGCAAGAGAAAAATTAAGTGAATGTGCTATTAAAATTGAAGATAAGAGTCCTGAAGAAAAAAGAAATTTATTAATTAAATGTGCACAAACTTCACTTAATTCTAAATTAATTGCTAATTATAAAGAATTCTTTAGTGAAATGATTGTTAGTGCAGTTGAAAAATTAGATGATTTTTTAGATAAGGATTTAATTGGAATTAAACATGTTACTGGAGGTTCTATTACTGATTCTTTTCTTGTTAATGGTGTTGCTTTTAAAAAAACTTTTTCTTATGCTGGATTTGAACAACAACCAAAAAAATTTAGTGATCCTAAAATAATAATATTAAATGTTGAATTAGAATTAAAAGCTGAGAAAGAAAATGCAGAAATTAGAATAGAAAAACCATCAGATTATCAAAGTATAGTAGATGCAGAATGGAAAATAATAATTCAAAAATTAGATAATATTATAAATACAGGAGCAAAAGTAGTTTTAAGTAAATTACCAATAGGTGACATAGCAACACAATACTTTGCAGAAAAAGGTATTTTCTGTGCAGGAAGAGTACCTCAAGAAGATATAACAAGAGTATCAAAAGCAACTGGAGCAATGTTACTTCAAACATGTAATGATATACCAGAAAAAGCTTTAGGAACATGTGGTACATTTGAAGAGAAACAAGTAGGAGCAGAAAGATTTAATATATTTTCAGGATGTCCAAATGCAAAAACAGCTACAATTGTTTTAAGAGGAGGAGCAGAACAATTTATAGCTGAAGCAGAAAGATCAATTAATGATGCAGTTATGATAGTAAGAAGAGCAACTAAAGCAAGTTCAATTGTCCCTGGTGGTGGAGCTATTGAAATGGAATTATCAAAATATGTAAGAAAAGCTGGTATGGATATTAAAGGAAAAGAACAATTAGTTGTTTTAGGATTTGCAAGAGCTTTGGAAGTTATTCCAAGGACTTTAGCACAAAATTCTGGTTTAGATGCAGTTGAGATTGTAAATAAATTAAGACAAAAACATGATTTAAGTCAAGATGGTAATAGTTTTGGTGTTAATTGTTTTGAAGGAGGAATTGTTGATACTTATGTACAATTTGTTTGGGAACCTACTATGTTAAAAGATAATATTTTGAATTCTGCTACTGAGGCTTGTTGTTCTATTATTAGTGTTGATCAAACTGTTAAAAATCCTAAAAGTGAACAAGCTATTCAAGATGAAAGAAAGAGAAGAGCACAAAGAGCACAAAGATTAAAAGCTAAAAAAGGGGGAAAGTAAGTTTTTTAAAAACGTTTTATTGTATAACTTTTTGTTTTATTTGTCTTATCAGGTTTTAAAAACTTTTTAAAAGAATTATTTTTTATTATTTTTATTTATAAATATTTTATTAATTTTTAATATTGAGTTTAATTAAAAAATGAAAAACTTATATTGATTAATTGTGTAAGGATAACTTTTTTACAATTAAACATTTCTATTCCATGTCTTCAACATTATTATTATTAAGATAATTAAAATTAGAATCATTTAAATTTTATAAATTAATATTAATATTATCATAAAATATTGTAGTTTGATTTGGCGGGTAGAATTTTAAAGACTAATATTTCCTAATTTATTTCCTTTTTAATAATTTTTTATTCTAGACTTAAATGAATTAATTTTCCTCTAATTTCTAAAGAAAATAAAATAATTTAAGTATTTGTAATAAATCTGATAATAAATAGAATTCCATTTTTTAATTTAACATTTAAGTTAAATAATACAATTAAATTTATATATTTTTATAAAAAAAAAATTTAATTCTTTTATACAAATAATATATTAACAAAGAATAAAAAATATTAGATTATATAATTTTTGAAAATATTTAAAAAAAAATTAACATAAAAAAAACAATGAACAATGGTAATATTATATAAAAAATTAATCCTGTAATAGAACCTTATGAAGAAGATGAATCTTCAGATGGTTGGATAAGTTGGTTTTGTGAATTAGAAGGTCATGATTTTTTTGTAGAAGTAGACGAAGATTACATAACAGACTCCTTTAATTTATATGGTTTAAAAAGTTTAATTCCAAGATATGAGTAAAATAAAAATATATAACAATACAAAAAAAAAATAGTGAAGCATTAGAAATGATATTATCACCAGACACACCAGAAAGTGAAGATTTAGGTAATCAAAATTTTTTAGATTTATATCAATCAGCAATGGATTTATATGGTTTAATTCATGCAAGATTTATTTTATCTGCAAAAGGACTTCAAATGATGAAAGAAAAATTTTTAAAAAATGTATTTGGAGCATGTCCTAGAATTTTATGTGATAGACAATTAGTTCTTCCAATTGGAATGAGTGAAGATTTAAGTATTTCAAGAGTTAAAGTTTATTGTCCTAAATGTCAAGAAGTTTATATTCCTAGAATGAGATTTGTTGATGTTGATGGTGCTTATTTTGGAAGTTCATTTCCTCATATTTTCTTACAAACTTTTCCAGAATTAAGACCTAGTGTTTCTGCTATTAAATATGTTCCTAAAATTTATGGATTTAAAATTTATGGTAAGAAAGGAAGTAAATATGAAAAGTTAGTTCAAATGGAAAAAGAAAAAAAAGAAAAAAAGGAAAATGAGAAATCTGGGACATATGTTAAAATGAAAAGTAAAAAGTGATTTTTATTTGATTTTTTTTTTAGTTTTAAAAAAAATGATTAAATTTTTTATATTTTTATTTTAAGTGGTTTTTTTTAATAATTTATTAAATTAATTTTTTATAAAAAAAGAAACATTTAAAAAATAAAATATTAAGGTTAATCAAAATAATATAATTAATATTATTTATAATATAAATAATATATATTTTTTTTAACAATTTAAAATTGATTATTTTTATATGTTAATAATACATCATTTAATTATTTATTATAATATTTAAAATTTGGATAAAAAAATTAAAATTCATATTTATCAACATTAGAATGAATATGACAAGAAAATAAATTAGAATTAGCTTTAAATAACATTCCATCAATAATTTCCATTTCATCAAAAGCAAAGACCCAAGTACCATTTGTGCTTGGTTTCCCATTTTCATTTCCATCTTTAATAAACCATCCATTTTCATTATAATAAATCATACAATGAACTCTAGATAACATTTTATCTTGTAATAAAACATCATCTTTTTCTCCTCTTCCAATAAAATATTCTTTTTTAATTTTATTTTGAAAAATAATAGGTTCATATTTAATAGAACCAGAATATGCTTTTAATAATAAATTTTTTTCTTTTGATTCATTTTCATCTTCAATATAAGTAAAAACTAAATAAGAATCTCCAATATTAATTAAAGAATTTTCAACTAAATGATAATCGGATGTTATTTTTATAAAAGTTCCATTTCCTTTTTCTAAATCTTTAATAGTATATTTTTGACTTGTTGGATGATAAGTTATTCTAAAAAAAATTCCTTCATTTCTTTCATTTGAATTATTTTGTTCTTCATTTATTTTTTCTTCTAAAATTGGATTTGGTGGTAATAAATAATCTACTTTTAAATCATTTAAATCACTTTGATAACCAAAAAAAACTTCATTTTCATTTTTTTTATTTTTTCTTAATGAACCAGTTAAACCATTTGGTGTTATTGTTATTATTTCACCTTTTTGTATTGTTGCACTATTTTCTATTATTAATTTTAATATATTTGTTGCTTGATGATTTTCTATAAATGATTCTGAAACTATCCCTAAATCATTATTTAATACTTTTTCATTTCTTGATTTTTGAATTGAATTTGTTGTATTTGATTTAAAATAATTGTTATTGTCATTATTATTATTATTATTATTATTATTATTATTATTATTTGAATCTAATTCTTTAATATTTTTTTCTTCTAATGGTTGATTTGTTATTTTATTAAATGGTATTTCTGAATTAGTAAAATTAGTAAAATTTTCAATATTACAACACTATATTTTTGTAAATTAAATTTTTAATTCTTACATTTGTATTACCCATTTTCGATTTATTTGAAATAAAATAAATTAATTCATTATTTTAATTTAATTTTTCAACATTGATTATTATATTATTTTCTAAAAATTTATTTTTTATTATTATTTTTCTGAAAGAAAAAGAAAAACATTACTATATTGTTTAATAAAAATTCAATTAAATTTAATATTTAATGTTTATATGATATTATATATATAATATTTGAATATTACTAAATTTTTTTTAATTTTTATTTTCATATTGAATTAAATTTTCTTTATCTTATATTAAATACCAATATTTGATTTTTAGAAATATAAAGAAACAAAAAACACTTTTTTTAAATTTCCAAATAATAAAGAAATAACAAATATTAATTAATTAAAAGATATTTAAAAATTATTTTTATTAAATAATTTAGAATTCAGTTACTAATATAATGTCAGACCAAAATAATAATATAAATATAAATAATTTATCATCACCTCATTTACTTGAATTAAAAAAAAGCCAATTAGAAACAAGAAATATAGAATTAAAAGATGAAAATAAAAGATTAAATGAAAAATTAGAGCAATTAAAAAAAAATATAATGGATTTAAAAGAACAAATTGATAATATTATATATACTCAACTTGATTTAAAATCAAAAAAAATTCAAGAATTAAAATTGCAAGTTGAAATGTCAAGAAATAAAATATATGATTTAAATAAGCAATTAGATAACTATGATGTAATTTATGAAACTCAAAAAGAAATTAGACAAAAATATTTTGGATTAATAAATGAAAAAATTAAAAACGAAAATTTTTATTTAACTCAAGAAGAAATTATTAAAGAACTTAGAGAAAAAAATATGTCATTAAAAATAAAAAGAGATAAAATGAATGATGAATTTAAAAAAGTTGACGAAGAATATTCTGAAGTTTATAATAGTGTTCAAATAGATAAAAAAATTATTATAAATCTTCAAAATGATTTAGGAAGACAAATAGAAAAAAGTAAATTAAGTATTAACACTTTAAATGAAAAATCAATTGAAATTTCAAATTTAAGAAATAAATTAAATATTCTTAAAAATGAAAATGAACAAAAATTATTAACTAAAAAAAAGGTATTGAAATTAAAAAATAATAATTCAAGTAAATTAAATATTTCTAAAGTCAATAATTCAGAATTAAATAATTCTAATTTAAATAATAATAAATCTACTTCATTTTTAATTAAACAAAATCAAAAATTAACTGAAGCCAATTCATTTATGAATATTGATCAATCAAATTTGAATGAAAATGAACCCAATTATATGAAAGAATTAAATGGATTTGTTAATGAAATATTAAATGAATAAATATTATTAAATTTCTATTGAATTAATTATGTAAATATTTCAATAAGAGTACAAAAACTTTTTTTTATATTTTATTTAATGTAAATAATTTTTGAAAAAATTAATTCATAAATTATTAATTAAAAAATAAATAAAAAAAATTAATATTTTTACCACATAAAATTTAATTAAAAATTAAAATAAATTAACTCATCACATAAATTTAATATAATAAATATTTAACTAATAGTTTTAAGATTAATCACAAAAAAATATTTTAAGAGTTTTTAAATATTTTTATTATTTTTTCTTCTTCATATATTAATAATAAAATGGTTTATTAAACACACCACAAGAATTGTAAATACAAACCAACATTTATAAAATACATTATAAAATACACTAATTCAATTATCCTTTTATAATACATAAAAATGTTGATGGAGCCTACCCGAAATATTCAAAAATTAAATTCTTCAAACTACAATATTTCATATTATCAAAATCAAATACTTTTATTAAGTTATTATCTTAGAGAGACATTTGAATCAATAAGAAAATCTATTAATCAATGTGAAAAGTTAATAGAATTATTTTATAAACAAACAAAAATTAATATGGAAAGTTCATATTATTCAGATTCTCTTTCAACTGATGAAAAAAGTGAAGATATTGTTGAATTATTTAAAAATATTTATTGTCATAAGAAAATTGGGAAATATCATTGGAAAATAAGAGCAATGAAAATTATAAAATATAAATTAAAACATATAATTAGAAAAAAAAAAAGTCCTTTTATTACTAAATTTTCAGGAAGGTCAAAAATAGCTTATTTGAAACCAAGATGTCATGGAAGATTTATAAAAAAAAATTAATTATTTTCTTCCTATTATGCTTTTATTTTAATTAAATAATATCATATTGATTTTGTCTGAAAAAGTTTTTTAATTAATAAAGAACTTTTAATCATAATGATATTTGAATATTTTATATAAATTCAAATAAATAATGTAAAACAAAATTATAAACTAAAATTATTTGATTTAATAAAAAAAAATTTTCAATGATAATATATTTTTAAATAAAAATAATAATATTATTTTATAAAATAAATATTTTCCAAAATAAATGATTTATTTAAATAAAAAAAAATAAAAATAAATAATTAAAAAGATAAAACATAAAATAAAATAATGGAGAACACTTTTGTAATTAAATGTAAAATCCATCCAGAAAAAGTAGCAATAAAATATTGTAAAAAATGCAAATATTTTATTTGTAGAGAATGTAGTTTTGAGAAACATGAAACTCATAATTCCGCATTGCAAAGTTTTATTATGCCTCAAAATCCAAAAGAAGATATACTTAAATTAAAAGATTTAAGTGTTTCTCATTTATCAAATATTAATTCAATTAGTTTTCAATGTATGAATCAAGTATTTCATCAAGCAAAAGATTATTGTAAAGATTGTAAAAATTTTATTTGTAAAAATTGTATTAATAAACATGATAAAAGTCATAAAATTATAAGTGTTTCTGAATTAATCAACCAATCTTCTGAAATAATTGAAGAAATTATTTTAGAAAAAATAATTAATAGAATTAATAAAGAAGAAAAAAAAGAAATTAAAGAAGAAGAGAAAAAAAAAATTAAAATTGAAGTTAATGATATTGATTATGAGAAATATATTAATCAAATTAATGATTATATTTTAAAATTAACTGAATTAAAAAATAGTATGATAAATATTTTTGAAAAAAGAAAAAAATTTGCAAAAGATTATATATCTAATTTATATGAAGGAATTGAAAAAAAAATAGAAGAAGAAAAAAAGAAAAATACATCTAATGAAAATGAAACAAATTTACCATTAAGCAATGAAGAATATAAAGAATTATTAGCTCAATTAATAATATTACATAGTAATATAAATTTTGAAAAAGATATTAAAAAAATAATTCAATATTATATTGATTTTGAAGTATTAATTGAAGAATCTTATCCAATATTAATTAGTAAAAATGATCAAAAGGAAGAAAGAACACAAATTAAAAATGAAAATTGTAATATTAATGATTTAAATAAAGCAATAAATGAAATAAATAATAAATTATTAGAATCAATTGATAAGGAAGTTAATAATTTATTAAATAATAATGAATTAAAAAAAATAAATGAAGATATTATTGAAAGTCAAAATAAATATAATCAAAATATAAGCTCATTATTGAAAATTACTAATGAAAAAATAAATGAAGAAATGGAAAAAATATCAATTCCTATAAACACTCAAAATGATAATAATAATTTAGAAACAAAAGTTCAAATAAAGGAAATAATAAAAGAAGTTCCTAAGGAAGTTATTAAAGAAATAATAAAAGAAGTTCCTGTTGAAACAAAAAAAATTTTTAAAGACAATGATTTAATTTTGGTTAAATTAGATGAAAATATAAGTTTTATTGGAAATAAAAAAGAAAACTCAAATAATCAAAAAGGAAATGAAATAATTAAAGAAGTAATAAAAGAAGTTCCTAAAGAAGTTATTGTAGAAAAAATAGTTGAAGTTCCAAAAGAAGTTATTAAAGAAGTAATAAAAGAAGTTCCTAAAGAAGTTTTTGTTGAAAAAATAGTTGAAGTTCCAAAAGAAATTATAGTAGAAAAAATAGTAGAAGTTCCAAAAAAAACAAATGAAAATGAAGGAGAAACAAAACAAATAATAGTAGAAAAAATAGTTGAAGTACCTAAAGAAGTTATAGTTGAAAAAATAGTATCAAAAGAAGTAGAAAAACTAATTTCTAAAAAACAATATTCAAATTCAGAACTTTCAAAAACAAATACAATATTAATAATAAATTCATCATATAATAAAATAAATCAGGCAACAAGAACACCAACAAATAATAATAATAATAATAATAAAAATAATGATAATAATAATGAAAATGTAACATCAAAATCATCAAAACAATTAAATGAACACATTAAAATAAATAATAATTATAAAGCAAGTTATAGTTTAAATATACCAAAAATAGAAGAATTATATACAGAAAATAATATAGATGAAATTGATAATCAACCAATTGACATATCAGATAATGAAGAAGAAAATGAAATCCCAATTGATAAAAATTGTATTAATTTATTAGATGATGAAACTATTAAAAAACTCAAAGATGAATTACCAAATACAATAAAATCAATAAAAGAACAATTAAATGAAAAAAAAGATATAAATGAAATAATGAAAGGAATTCCTTGGAATCAAAGAAATTTATTAGAATTAATTGCTTTAGGTCAAAATAATCAAAAATTTTATGTTTTTAATCCTTTTATTGGTAAAGTTGAAGTATTTGAATTAGATAATAATTTTACTTTTCCATTATTTAATACATATATTAATGTTTTACCATATATTTATTTAAGTGGAGGAAAAGAAGAAAATAAAGATTTAAATTCATTTTATGCTTTAAAAAGAGAAGGAGAAAAAAAATTAGAAATTACAATTTTACCTCATATGAATGAAAAAAGAAGTAATCATTCTATGATTTATATTGATTCAAAAAAAATAATAGTTGTTATTTCTGGAAGTAAAGCTTCATGTGAAAAATATAATTTTTCTAATAAAGAATGGGAATATCTTCCAAGTTTATCTAAACCAAGAGAAAGACCTGGTTGTGCTTTAATTAATGATTATTTATATATTTTCTTTGGTTTTGAAAGATTAAAAAGTAGATATTTATTTGATATTGAAAAAATTAATATAAATGACTTTGAAAAATGGGAAATAATTTCTCATAAAATTAAACCTAGTTTAATGAAGAAACAAGCAGTTGGAATTTTAAATTATAAAAATAATGAAAATAATGATGTTATATTAATTACTGGGGGTGTTAATTCTTTAAGAAATGAATGTTCTGATTCATTGAATTTTAATATTGAAAATAATAATATTTCTAAAATATCAACTCCTTTACCTAATAATAGTTCTTTTATTAATATGGAATTTATCAGATTATTTGATGATAATTATTATAATATTAATGGAAATTATGAATTAATTAAATTTGACCAAAAAGAAGAAAGATTTTCATAAATAGTATTATTAGATTAATAATATTTAATTTAATATTTATTATCTAGCATTAATCTTATATTAAATTTTTTATTTTTTTTTATATTAATTAATCAATACCAAACCCTAAAGTTTCATTTTCAATTGCAAATTTAATTGCTTCTTTAATTTTTTCTCTATTTGGAAAATTAGGTAAATCTAATCTATTAAAACAAGTATGTGCTCTAATAAAATTTTTTTGTTTTGGATAATATTCAATTTTAGTAATGGAAAATTTACAAATATTACCTCTATTTGATTCTAAAGTTTTAAAACCACCAATTGGAACTCTAGTACTTCCAGTACAAAATAATAAAAATTTACTTAATTCTTCTTGACTTAAGTTTGAAAGAATATCCCAAAATATTGTAATTACTTCATCTAATTCTTCATAATTTTTATATGTTGTATTTATTCTCCAATCATCAACATCAATAAATGGAGTTCCATTTATTAAAAGTGATAATTGATCTGAATTAAATATTAATAATTCTTTTATTGGTATTATAGAGTTAAATCCTTGTTTAATTAAATTTACTGATTTTTTTTGAGTTTTTATTAAATATTCAATTCTTTTTTGAATATATAAATCTAAATTCTCTGATTTAACTTGAATAGAATCTCCATTTTCAATTAATTCATTTGTTATTAATTTATTTTTAGAATCTTTATATTGTATTGAAAAATATAATTCTAAAATTGAAATGTCTTCTCCTTTTTTATTCATTTCTATTAAATTTTTTAATGAAGTATATAATGGCTTATCAATAAAAACTAAATCATCTAATGTAATTATTTCATTTAATAATATTTGGAAAATAATTTTATTAAAACAACAATTTACTGTTAAATTCTCTAAAAGAGCTTTTGCTAAAAGTTTTCCAATAAAAATAAATTTTGATTTTGATTTATTTGTAATATTAATATTCTTTTTAATTATATATGATATTTCATTAGTATCAGATTTTTCAAATAAATTGCTTTTTTCTAATAAAATATCAAATAATACAGTTAACCATTCTCTTATTAATCCTCCTGCATCTTCACTTACTTCCCCTTTAAAATCTATTTTTAATTCTTTATATGGATTTATATTTTCAAATTGATTCATTGATTCTTCTAATATATTTTCTCTATTTATTGAAATTTTATCACATCCTTTTCTCCAATCTATTTTTTTCTTTTTTAAATTAATTCTTAAACTTTGAACTTTTTCTTCAAATGTTCTATTTGAATTTCCTTTTGGTAATTTTTGTTTTGGTTCTTTAAAAATAACATTATTTATTTTATTATTCTGAGATATATTTTGTAAAGGATTATTATGATGATTAATATTATTATTTAAATTGTTATTTGAGAAATTATTTAAATTATTATTATTAGAATTATTAAAATTATTCATTAGAGGATTAATTAATATATTATTAGGATTATTATTAAAGTTATTATTAAAATTGTTATTATTAGGATTAAAATAATTAAAAAATCCATAATTAAAATTATTATCAAAAAAATCTAAATTATTATTTTGATTATTAGATTGTAATGGTAAATTCTGAATATTATTAAGAATAACATTACACTGAACTTTATGATTATTATATTCAGTTTTATTTTTAAAATTTTTATTACATTTTGTGCAATTAAAAACAGAAATTTTAGGTTTTTTATAAATTCTTTTAGATTTATCATTATTATTATCACCAACCAAAAAATTTCCATTAAAGGGAGAATTATTATTATTATTAGAATAAGAATTTAACTTTGAATAAGCAGTATTTGATTTTCTTTTTGAAAATTTTTGATAATCATTTAAATCTTTATTTCTAGAATTATTATTAATATTATTATTATTGTTTTGATTTTTTTTACAAACTTTAAAATGGTAATTATAATACTTATGATTATAAAATTTATTACATTTAGGACATTCAATTTTTTTTAAATTATCTTCTTTATATTGATTTGGTTCAGTATTATGAATTTGAAATTGATTTTCTTCATTAATTGGATAAAAATTTTCATGACTGAATAGAATTTCATTATTATTTTTATTATTATCTTCATTTATTTTAATTACTTTTGGAAATTTTTTATATTGAGTTTTTAATTCATTTTTATTTCGAGAAAATTCTTCTGAATATCTATTTTTTTTATCTTTATAATTTGTTTCGCTTTTTTTTGATACAAATTCTTGACCCATTTAACTATTTATTTTTTTTAATAAAAATTAGTATTAATATATTACAAAAAATATTAAATACAAGTAAATTAAATGAAAACATAAATAAATTATAATTTTTTATTTAATAATTTAATTATATTATTAGACTCCATTTTTGAATCAACTTCTTCGATTTTATAAATATAAAAATTGGGGATTGGGGAT
>JAEEGK010002521.1_pt1 | contig 45902 bp, 32 predicted proteins | sample 8958771 | NCBI WGS metagenome assembly JAEEGK01 (sample SAMN16246547, study PRJNA631951) | gut metagenome | biome: gut microbiome; feature: rumen; material: SC-attached | host: Bos | place: Iran: Karaj | collected 2018-10 | reverse complement strand
TCCGCCCCGTGTTTATTTGTTCGTTCCGAAAAAAATGCTTAATTTTGCAGGCAAATAAACCCAAAATCAAACAATGGAACACCTCAAGATATTCACCCAGCTCATCTCTTCTGAGCTCCACCTGCCCGAACACGGCGTCGAGAACACCCTCAAGCTGCTTGCCGAGGGTTGTACCATACCCTTCATCTCGCGCTATCGCAAGGAGCGCACCGGCGGACTCGACGAGGTGCAGATTACTGCCATCAGCGACCGCGCCGAGCGACTGCAGGAAATTGCCCGCCGCAAGGACACCATCGTCAAGACCATCACCGAACAGCAGAAGATGACACCCGAACTGCAGAAACGCATCGACGACTGCTGGGAACTCACCACCCTCGAGGACATCTACCTGCCCTTCAAGCCCAAGCGCCGCACACGTGCCCAGGTGGCCCGCGAACAGGGTCTCGAGCCCCTCGCCCGGCTCCTGCTCCTCCAGCGCGAGCCCGACCCCGAACGGGCCGCTGCCCGTTTTGTTCGCGACGGTTTTGCCGTCGCGGATTGCCTCCGCGGCGCCCAGGACATCATCGCTGAACTGGTCAGCGAGGACGAGCGCTCACGCAACCTGGTCCGCGCCGCCTTCCGCCGCGAGGCCTTCATCGCCTCACGCGTCGTCAAGGCCAAGAAAGACACCGACGAAGCCCAGAAATACAGCGACTACTTCGACTGGGAAGAGCCCCTCCGCCGCTGTTCCTCCCACCGTCTGCTGGCCATGCGCCGTGGCGAGGGCGAGGGCATCCTGCGCGTCAGCCTCACCATCGACGACGACGAGGCCGTCCGCCGCCTCCAGCGCAACTGGCTGAACCCAGCCTCTTCGGTGCGTGGCGGTTCTTTGAACAATGGTCAAAGTGTGGCGTTGCAATCTGCAGGTCCTGTGCGTGGCGATTTTACCGCCACGAGCAAAGCCTGCCAGCGCCTCGTCACCGAAGCCGTCGAGGACGGTTATAAGCGTCTCCTCCTGCCCTCCATCGAGACCGAATTCATGAATCTCAGCAAGCAGCGCGCCGACGAGGAGGCCATCAACGTCTTTGCCCAGAACCTGCGCCAGCTGCTGCTCTCGGCGCCGCTGGGCCAGAAGCGCGTCATGGGCGTCGACCCGGGTTTCCGCACGGGCTGTAAGGTGGTCTGTCTCGACGCCCAGGGCAACTTGCTCCACCACGAGGCCATCTTCCCTCATCCGCCCGTCAACCACCGCATGCAGGCCACCATGCACGTCCTGCAGATGATCAGCGACTACCACATCGAGGCCATCGCCATTGGCAACGGCACCGCCAGCCGCGAAACCAAGGACTTCATCACCGACTGCCTCTCCACCCCCACCGACGGCGCAGCCGGTTCGGTGCGTGGCGGTTCCGCCGCCACGGGTTCCCCCACCCCCTCCGTCTTCGTCGTCAGCGAGGACGGCGCCTCGGTCTATAGCGCCTCCAAGGTGGCCCGCGACGAGTTTCCCGACGAGGATGTCACCGTCCGCGGAGCCGTCAGCATCGGGCGCCGACTCATGGACCCCCTGGCCGAACTCGTTAAGATTGACCCGAAGAGCATCGGTGTCGGACAGTATCAGCACGACGTCGACCAGACCTTGCTCAAGCACTCCCTCGACCAGACCGTCGAGAGCTGCGTCAACCTCGTCGGCGTCAACCTCAACACTGCCTCGCAACACCTGCTCACCTACGTCAGCGGACTCGGTCCCGTGCTGGCCCAGAACATCGTCGACTACCGGCGCCAGAACGGCGCCTTCACCAGCCGCGCCCAACTCAAGAAGGTGCCCCGCCTCGGCCCTGCCGCCTACCAGCAGTGTGCCGGTTTCCTGCGCATCCCCGATGCCAAGAATCCACTCGACAACTCCGCCGTCCATCCCGAGAGCTACCACGTCGTCGAACAGATGGCCAAAGACCAGAACTGCTCCGTCGCCGACCTCATTAATAATAAAGGTACGCGCGACCGTATCGACATCCGCCGCTACGTCACCGCCGACGTCGGACTGCCCACCCTCACCGACATCCTGCGTGAGTTGGAGAAGCCCGGACGCGACCCTCGCGAGCAAATCGAAGCCTTCGAGTTCGACCCCCGCGTGCAGACTATCGAAGACTTGCATGAAGGTATGCAACTACCTGGGATTGTGACAAATATCACCAACTTCGGAGCCTTCGTCGACATCGGCGTACATCAGGACGGACTCGTCCACGTCTCCCAGTTGGCCGACAAATACGTCGTCGATCCCACCCGTGTCGTCCACCTCCACCAGCACGTCCTCGCCCGCGTCATCGCCGTCGACCTGCGCCGCCACCGCATCTCACTTTCCATGAAGGGACTGAAACAATAAACCAGATACAGAACAACCACAATGAAACGCAAATTAATCAAACGAATACTACTCTGGGGCGTGGGCCTTCCCGTGTCACTCATCGTGGCCCTGGCGGCCGTATTTTTTGCCTGTTACGCCATAGCGCCCGATTCCACCGAGAAGGCCGTAGTAAAGGTCATATCCATTTTCACCCCATTGGGTACCTTAATCGAAAACACCGAATCAGTGCATCCCGCCTATGTGGCTCTCGAGGCCAAAGACTACGACCGCGTGATGCAGATCTGCGACAGTCTGCACGAACACTCTAACGTCACCGACATAGAACTGAATCTGGTGCGTTCTACCATCTGTCTGAACACCAAGCGGTTCCGGGCGGCCGAAATCTACCTGAAAAAAGCCATCGCATCCTACACCGGTCAGGAGTACGAGGCAGGCCACTATGCCAGTGCGTCAATCAATCTGGGCCGGCGGCTGTGCGACAAAGGCGAATACGCAGAAGCCGTCAAAATCATCACGACGGCTATCGACAAGCTGGAACACAACAAAGGCAGAGTCCTTATGCAGTCCTCCTCCATGCCCCGTCTGCACACCAGGCTGGCTGTCAGCCTGGCCAAGCTCGGCAAGACCGACGAGGCCGATGCACGCTTCCGACAGGCCATCAAGTCGTATGACGACAAGGATGTGGACCTCAACATCATGTATGACTCCGAGGAAAAGAAGGACGAATACAATAGAATGCAACTCGAAGTGGCAGAAAGTGCCATCGCCGTCTTTATGGAAGAAGGACGTTACGACATGGCAAAGAAATGGTTCGAGAAAGAAGACAACGCCATGGCCTACATCCTGACCAACGACTCATTGGCCAACGAAGACGGTGGCCTTCACCAGTACCGATACCACCTCATGAAAGCCCAGATGCTCGAGCACGACGGCGACCGTGCCGGAGCCGACAGCGAATACCGGCGCTGTACGGAATTCCCCGCCTCACAGAACTCCGGAGCCATCGTGAGCCGATACAGATACCTGACCGCTTCAGAACGATGGTCCGAAGCGCTGGAAATGTACACGAAGCTCGACACCGCCATCTTCGGCAACATCTACTCGCTCGACAACATCAGCCTGTTCCTGATGCCACACTACCGCGCACTCCGCGGCACCGGTCAGACCGCCAAGGCACAGCAGCTGGCCGACACCCTCAGCCTGCGACTCGGCGAGGCCATACAGGCCAACAAGAACGACGATGCAGCCGAGCTCGCCACCATCTACGAGACCCAGCAGAAGGAAGCCCAGATTGCCGAGCGCGACGCAGAGCTGAACCGCTAGCGCGTATGGGGACTGGTCATCGCATTGATACTGCTCTCTACAGGATTCATCGTCTACACCCTCATCCGTCGCCGCGTCATGAAGATGCAGGCCCAGCACGAGCAGCTCGAAAACGAGCTCCGCATCGCCCGCGACATCCAGATGTCCATGGTACCCTCGACGTTCCCCGACCTCGACGGCCTCGACATGTATGCCCAGATGACCCCCGCCAAGGAAGTCGGCGGCGACCTCTATGGCTACGTGCTAAGCGGTTCCAAATTATATTTTGCCGTGGGCGACGTCTCCGGCAAGGGCGTCCCCGCCTCGCTCTTCATGGCCCAGGCCACCCGCCTGTTCCGCACCCTCGCCACACAGGGCATGATGCCTGCCGAAATCTGCACCCGCATAAACGACGCCCTCTCCGGCGACGACAACCAGAGCGGCATGTTCGTCACCCTCTTCCTCGGACTGCTCGACCTCACCACCGGCCACCTCGACTTCTGCAATGCCGGCCACAATCCCCCCGCCATCACAACAGCCAATTGTCAATCATCTTCGCAACGCCACACTCTCAAAGAGAGAATTGTCAATTATCAATTCTTAGAAGTCCTCCCCAACGCCCCCATCGGCCTATGGCCCGAACTGCAGTACGAAGGCGAATCCCTGCCAACCATTATGGGCAAGAAACTGCTCATCTACACCGACGGACTCAACGAGGCCGAGAACCGCCAGCAGCAGCAATTTGGCGACGACCACCTGCTTGACATCCTGCGCACCACCCCCTTCGAGAATGCCCGCCAGCTCATCGATACCCTCTCTGCCGCCGTCGACAGTCACCGCGACGGCGCCGAGCCCAACGACGATCTCACCATGATGTGCATCAGCCTACCCGGCCAAGCGTGACTAATAGCCAGCCTTCGACGACGTCATCGAGGCTGATTTCTCGCCCGTTTTCCACATAGCACATGGGTTCAACGGATTATTATTCCGAATCCTTCGGGGTACATTAAAATGGTCCATAGCCCATACATGCTGTTGTTCCCATGGCGGGCAGTGCTTCTCATTTTTCATTTGCATTTCTTTGACCTAAAGGTACAAAGTGTGGCGTTGCAATCTCTCGCTCGAGAAAACTCAAATTATTTTTGGTTTTCTTCTCACTTATTCGTACCTTTCTCCCTTAGAGAAGGTAGACTGCAACTCGGAAATGAAAATAAATCTTAATTTATTTTGCATTTCACTCGTTTTGCACTACCTTTGCAGGCAATAAGTGTAAAATTAACCATTATGAAACGTTCAACTATTCTATTATTTCTATTCGCATTTGTGGGGCTGCAGCAGGGCTGGGGCTACGTGAAGGACTCGATTTTCGTTAACGTGAACGGCCAGCGGAGAAACATGATTGTGTTCACTCCGAACGAGCTGCCGGCAAAGTCGCCACTGTTCATCATCACACACGGCATGAACCAGAACCCGGAATACCAGTACGGCTCGGACAAGATCTACGAAATGGTAGACACGGCGAAGTTCGTGGCGGCCTACCTGCGCAGCGACGGCAACACATGGGACATCGGCGGCACGAAGGACCAGAACTTCGTAACGAAGACCATCGACGAGATGGCCACACGATACGACATCGACCGCGACCGCGTGTACTGGTCGGGATTCTCGATGGGATCGATGCTGATTCATCACTGCATAGCGAACATGCAGGACAAGATTGCCGCCTTTGCTCCGACCAGCGGCATACAGTTCTCGGAACAGCCGTGGAACAACTGTAAGAAGCCGGTGAACCTGCTGGAGTGCATCGCCTATGGCGACGACGTGTTCGGATACGAGCAGTATGGCATTCACGCCTACATCGAGAACTATGCCAAGCACGACCAGCACACAAAGTATTCGAAGACGATAGGCTACAGGCCGGTGGGCAGCAGTTGGCAGAACGGCGACATGGAGCAATGGACGGGCGGCCCGAACGGCGGCGAGGTGTGGCTGTATTCGTATAACAACGGCGGACACTGGCCCACGGACCAGAACCGCCATCTGATATGGAACTTCTGCAAGCGATTCGCACTGAACCAGCCCAAGGCGAGAATCACCATGCCGGAAGGCGAGACAACCTTCCTGAACATGACGCCGGACAAGAACCCCGTATTCCCCGACATCGACATCGAGGCCACCGCGACAGCCACCAAGGGCGAGGTGGCAAAGGTGGAGATCTACGACGGCACGACGCTGATAGCAACGCTGACGGAGGCTCCCTACCAGGCCACGCTGAAAGCCCCCAAGGCCGGCACACACCAGCTGCGTGTGGTGGTGACCGACTCGGACGGCAAGACGGGAGAGAACACATGCCAGGTGAACTGCGTGCCCACGGCGGAGAAATATAACATGTGTCAGACGTTCGTATACGAAGGTGCCATCCCCCAGAACTGGTGTGTGACCAACGGCAATACAACGCGTGTGGGCGGTGGTATGCCCTACTCGACCGGCAACCGACTGCTGCGGTTCACCAACGAGAGCCGCGGATTCGAATACGGACTGATGGTGCAGAACACCAGTGGCCAGGAGAAGGCCGCCTGGGCACGGTTCGGCGACAAGAAGGGACGGTCGCACATGACGCTGCACGCAGGAAACTACTCGCTGTTGAGCCGTGTGGTGAACTGGAACCAGGCGGACCACACGCCGGTCATCTACGCCATTGAAGATATGAACGGAGAGGTGGTGGCCACGAAGACCTTTACACCCACCGGTAACGTCGGGGGCAACACGGCAAACAAATTCAAGACAGGCAGGGGACAGACCTTTACCTTCGACATCGCACAGACGGGCGACTACGTGCTGTCGTTTTATGCCGACGCCACGAAGAATGCCGACTTCGTGCTGGGCATGGCCACGCTGGAAGCGAATTCGTTCAACGAGACGGGCATCGAGGAACTGCGTAGCGACGAACGCCCACAGGACAAGCAGGGATGCTTCGACCTGAGCGGACGACGCCTGGACGCCAACGACCTGAAACCAGACCTCTACATCATCGACGGCCGCAAGGTCGTTAAGAGGTGAATGGACAGTGGAAAGAGAATGTGAAGCAAAATAAGGGTGTGCTCATTGGCACACCCTTATTTGTTCTATCACTCGTTGTTACACGTTACTTCTTCTCTTCGGGCTTGGGAGCAGCGGCGGGCTTTTCGGCCTTAGGAGCTGCGGGCTTCTTGGCGGGAGCCTTCTTAGCTGCGGGCTTCTCCTTGGGCTCGAGCTTTTCGAGACGGGCCTTCAGACGAGTAATCTCCTTGTCCTTCATCTCGATCTCGTCACCCTGGTTGCGGATGGTGGTGAGCAGGGCGTTGAGCTCGTCGTTCTCGATTTCCTGAGGATAGAGGGCGTTGACCCTGTTGATGAAGTCGCCGAGGATGTTCATGTAGTTGGTGAAGGCATCGAACGGTCCGCTATAGATGCCGCGGTCGAGTCCTACGTTCGAGGGCTTGGTGGTCATGAAGCGGAAGTTGTTGGAAGCCTGCAGATAGTCCCAGTCCTGATTGATGCGTGGATCGTCGGCAATGCGCAGACGGTCGGCCACGGAGTAGAGCTTGTTGAAGGCCTCGCGCTGCATGGCGTTGCCCAGCCAGCACGAGCAGTCGCGCTCCTCGTCGACCCAGCTGAGCGTGTCGGGAACGTCGATGGCACCCATGCTCTTGGTCTTCATGCAGATCTCGGTAGGTGTCGAGAACGTGATGCCCTTCTCCTTGGCACATGCGGGCAGTGCCTTCAGGAAGTCGAGGATGTTCGAGCTGAGCGGCTGGGCGATACCCAGGGCAGAGAGCTCCATGAAGATGTTGATGATCTGCTCCTCCTCGGGGAAGCGGGCAATGCGGTCGATGTAGCCGTCGGCAAACAGGGGATAGCCCTCCCAGTCGGGATTGTTGAAGCGCAGCGAGATGTCGTCAGAGAGCTCGACATCGCGGAGCAACAGTTTCAGGTTCGGGGCGATGTTACAGTTGTAGACGTAGTGCGGCGACTTCCATCCCAGCACGTGCTTGGCACCCTCGGTGAGCATGCCCTTGAAGCCCATGGCGGCAATCTGTCCGCCGATGTCGTCAGAGTAGATAAGCGACGAGTTGCGGGCCACGGTAGGCTTACGGCCGAACAGCTCCTCGATCTTCGCCATCTGCTTCTTCACGTCAAGGGCGAAGGTCTCCTCGTTGGCCAGTGACGACAGGCCATGAGAGTACGGCTCGGCGAGGAATTCGACACAACCGGTCTGGTTCAGCTCCTGCAGCTTGGCAATGACCTGGGGAGCGTGGAACTCCAACTGCTCGATGCCCGTTCCGGAGAGCGAGAAGGCTACCTTGAAGTAGTCGCCGTGCTCGCGAATCATGTCGCCAATGGCAGTCAGCGCCGACATGTACGAACGGTTGGCAATGTCGGTGATGCTACGCTCGTTCTCGTAGTCATCGTAATAGTAATGATCGGTACCGATATCGAAGAAACGGTAACGCTTCAGATGGATAATCTGATGTATTTCGAAATATAAACAAATTGTTTTCATAATGTAACCCCCTCTCTTATCCCCCCGAGGGGGGAAGACCACGCAGGGAGTATTGGGTCTTTCTTGTTTGATTTCTATTATTTCTAATATCACCTCCCCCTCGGGGGAGTCCGGTGGGGGTTATTCCCAGCCGAGGGTGCGCTTATAGAGCGTTGCTATCCAGGCTCCGACCTTCTCCCACGTGATCTGGTCGACCTCGCGCTTGCCTTCCTCCTTGAGGTAGGTGAACAGCGACTCGTTGGCACAGATGCTGTAGATGGCGTCGGCCAGCGCGTGGATGTCCCAGTAGTCGACCTTGATGCAGTTCGTCAGAATCTCCGCACAACCCGACTGTTTCGAGATAATCGACGGCGTGCCGCACTGCATGGCCTCGAGGGGCGAGATGCCGAACGGCTCGGAAACGGAGGGCATGACGTAGACATCGGAGTCCTTCAGACATTCGTAGACCTGCTTGCCGCGCATAAAGCCCGGGAAGTGGAAACGGTCGGCAATGCCACGCTCGGCAGCGAGGTGGATCATGGCGTCCATCATGTCGCCCGAACCAGCCATACAGAAACGTACATTGTTGGTGCGGCGGATGACCATGTTAGCAGCCTCGACGAAATACTCGGGACCCTTCTGCATGGTGATGCGTCCGAGGAACGTCACGACCTTCTCCTTACCCGTGTGGTCAGGACGGGGAATGGCCTGATACTCGTCGGGCAAGGGGTACACAGCGTTATGAACGGTGTAGCACTTGCGGGGGTCCTGATGGTACTGGTTGATGACCGTCTGACGCGTCAGCTCGGACACGCACATGATGCAGTCGGCATTGTCCATACCATTCTTCTCGATGGAGTAAACCGTGGGGTTCACCTTACCACGCGAACGGTCGAAGTCGGTAGCATGTACGTGAATGCATAACGGCTTGCCACTCACCTGTTTAGCATGAATGCCTGCAGGATAGGTTAGCCAGTCGTGAGCATGAATGATGTCGTAATCCAACGTACGTGCCACCACACCGGCAATGATCGAATAGTTGTTGATTTCCTCGTGCAAATTGCCCGGATAGCCGCCCGCAAACTCCATGGCACCCAAGTCGTTGACGTGCATGTAGTTGAAGTCGGCATACAGGTGGTCGCGCAGACGGAAATAGAGTTCGGGATCCATGATGTTACCCACACGCTCGCGAACATAGTCGGCCGACACGTCGCGATAGGCAATGGGCACTGCATTCATGGCTACAATCTGGCAGGCAGAACGGTCCTCGTCGCCAAAGGGCTTGGGCAGACACAGCGTGATATCCATATCGCCCTGGGCATGGAGACCCTGCGAGATACCATAATTGGCGGTGGCCAGTCCACCGAATACGTGAGGAGGATACTCCCATCCAAACATTAAAACTTTCATAGCGTTTCCTCCTTATTTATTTCTGATAAGTATATTTCTCCATCAGCTTCACCGAGCGCAGAATCTCAGCGACGTTCATGGCAAAGGCCATGGCTCCGCGTCCGTGGAAGGGCGGGTTGCCGTCGAACAGTTCGCTGATGGTGCCCAGCGCATGATAGTCCATCTCTTCTTCATAGCCCACCATGTGGCGCTCGAGGAACGACAGGCGGGTGCGCTTGTAGAGTTTCAGGCAGGCCTCGATATAGAAGCCGCCCAGCCAAGGCCACGCGGTACCCTGATGGTAGGCGTAGTCGCGCTGCGTCTGCGGACCGACATACATGGGGTTGTAACCGCCACTCTTCGGCGACAGCGAGCGCAGACCCTTGGGAGTCAACAGTTCACGGGTACAGATGTCGAGCACGCTCTTCTTCTGTTCCTGCGACAGGGGTGAATAGTCGAACGCCACGGGGAAGATCATGTTCGGACGAACACTCCAGTCCATCATCGGACCATCCACGTAGTCGAGCAGATAGCCGTACTCGTTCATGAAGGTCTCGATGAACGACTGCTTGCAGACCTCGGCCTGCTTCTCAAGCTTGTCGGCCAGTTTCTTGTCGCCCATCTCGGTCTCCAAGGAAGCGCAGAACTTCAGGGCGTTGTACCACAGGGCGTTAAACTCAACGATATAGCCCGAGCGAGACACCACGGGACGACCATTGGCGGTGGAGTTCATCCACGTGACAGCCTTGTCGCGGCCGTTGGCATAGAGCAGACCGTTGTCGTCGAGACGCAGGTTGGGATGACCACCGGCGAGGATGTACTTCACGATGTCCTTCACCAGCTTGCCATACATCTTATAACCTTTCTCCTTGCCGGCATCCTTCGTATACTGCTGGATGGCCCAGACAGCCCATAGGGGAACGTCGGGCTGTTCAATTTCGTAAATCTTGACGCTCAGCGGTTTGTCGTCCATAAACTCGCGCAGGCCCTTCTCGGCAGTCTTCATCACCAGCTCGAAGTAGTCCTGCTCGCCAATGGCCAGCGTCAAGCCAGGCAATGCGATGAACGTGTCGCGGGCACGGGCCTTGAACCAAGGATAGCCAGCCAGCAAGTAGCGGTCGTCTTTCTTGTCAATCTTCTCCATAGCGCTGCCACTGCGATGGTCGCGGAAGTGGAACTGATGGGCGGCAGTGACCAGACAATGATAGAAATTGTCGCGGGGCACGCGGTCGGCAACCTCGTCGTCGAAGAGCTTCTTCAGCGTCGACGTCTTGATGGCCGACGTGGAAGCGGCAAAGACGATGCTCTCGCCCTTCTTGATGTTCATCTCGAAATAGCCGGGCACGTAGAGGTCCTCGTTCGAGGCATAGCCACGCTCCTGCTCCTTCGGATACTCCACGCCACGATACCAGTCGGGATGGAAGATGAACTCGTTCTTCTTCGAGAACTGCATGAAGAGGTCGGGATAGCCCGCATACATACAGGTCTTGATACCGTTCTCGACGGGATGATACTCGCGCGACGCCGTCGAATTCTCGTGTGTGAACTGACGGACGGAACGGAATGCCAGGAACGGACGAAAACGCAGCGTGGTGGCCGAGTGGGCGTCTTCCAGCGTGTAGCGGATGAGGATGCGATCCTCATAGTGCTGGAACACCACTTCTTTCTTTAACAACACGCCACCGACGCGATAGAGCGTGGTGGGCACTACGTCACAAGAAAACTCGCGGATGTACTTGTGACCCTTGGGGCTGTAGTTGTTGCCCTGATACTTGTGGAGTCCGAGATTGAACTCAGCGCCGTGCTGAACTACCGTGCAGTCGAGCGACGACAACAAGACATGATTCTCGTCATCGAGCTCGGGTACGGGAACAACGAGCAGACCGTGGTATTTGCGCGTATTACAGTCGACGAGGGTCGAGCTGCTATAGGCACCAGAGCGGTTTGTTCGAAGCAATTCACGACGCAGTGACTCTTCCAAGTTGGTCATTACAGCCTTCTCAAATCGTAAATAACTCATAGTTCCTATTTTTAGGTTATATCTTGTTTTAGTTAAAATTCTCCTCAAAAGTACGAAATTTCTACGTTATTACAAAACAAAACGGACATTTTTTTCGAAAAACGCCCGTTTTTTGTTTTCTTTCACATTTCTCAGACCGGAATGAGGAAGTTGATGACCTCTTGTTCGACGGTAATGGTGTAGGGTCCGACCGGTACGCCAAGCAGTCGTCCGTCGACTCCGACGAGTGCGTGCTTAGCCTCCTCTACCCTCACCTCGCGGGTGCGATAGGGATGCACGGCACGATGGTTCAGGAAGCGTCCCGTGATGAGCAGCCAGAGTCCGGCAAAGACCTGAAGAATCTCAGTATGATAAACCATCGACACGTCAAGCATGCCGTTGTAGGGCACGGCGCTGGGCGTCTGTCCGTAGCCCGGTCCACTGCCTATGCACATGGTCATAACCTTGCGGTCGACCACGGAATTGTTGACCTTCACCCGCATCTTATAATCCATGCGGTGGAAAATCATGAGGAAGATGGACACGATGAACGACAGCGTGCGCGAACCGAGCAGCGAACGCGTCTGACGACGCAGGTTCATGACGTCGGCAATGAGTCCGACGTTGACACAGTTCAGGAAATAGCGGTGGCAGTGCTCGCCATTCTTGTTCTCGTAACGCACACAACCCAAGTCGACAGCACGCACGCGATGCTGGATGAGCCAGTCGACGGTCTGTTCGACATTGCCCTCCTTGAAGTCCCAATAGCGGGCAAAGTCGTTGACCACACCATTGGGAATGACACCCAAGGCAATCTCGTCGCGCACCTGCCGCTCAACTTGCATCAAACAGTTGACGGCATCGTTCAGCGCCGAGTCACCACCCACAATGATGATAGTCTTATAGCCGTTGTGGATGAGCATGTTCATCAGGCGCTCGACACTATCGGCCGACTCGCTCTGCACAAAGTCGTACTCCACCTGACGCTCGTCCAACACACGCTGAATCCGTTCGCGCTGCTTTGAGCCTCGTCCCTTCGGGCAATACAGAATGCCCCAGCGATTATTATCCATTGACTTATTCTATTTTTTCATTATTCCGTTATTCCGACACAAATTCATGATTTGCGCCACTTTGTCGTCCATGGGCTGAAGGGCGTTGATCCAATGAATGGTAAACCCTCGGCGCTCCATGCCCCGGAACCACGTCATCTGACGCTTGGCAAACTGATGGATGGCAATCTCCAGACGCGTAAACATTTCGTCGTAGGTTGTCTGCCCCGTCACGTATTCCGTCACGAACTTATACTCCAAGCCGTAATAGATGAGGTCCTCGGCGGGAATACCCTCAGCGAGCAAGCCACGAACCTCGTCGATCATGCCTTCCTCGAGACGGGCCTTCAGACGGTGGGTAATCTTCGCACGACGGGCCTCGCGGTCGATGTCGACACCGATGATGAGGGAGTCGACAGGCGGCAACTCACGACGTGGCACAGGATTCTCGAGATTATACGTCTCAATCTCGATAGCCCGGATGGCACGCTGGCAGGAATCGACATCCGTCGTATTGTGCATCACGGAACCCGTCCTGGACTTCAGGTCAGCAAGCAGCTGCGTCAGTTCGGCAAGCGTCTTGCCTTCAAGCCGTTGACGCAGTTCGGGATTCTGGGGTACGGGCGACAACTTATAGCCCTTCAGCACGGCCTCGATGTAGAGTCCCGTACCGCCACAGAGAATGGGCACCGCTCCCCTACTCCGGATGTCTTGATAGGCATCGAAGAAGTCCTCCTGATACTGGAAGAGGTTGTACTTCGTGCCCGGTTCGCAGATGTCGATGAGATGATAGGGAATCGTGACTGAACCCTGAACCGTATAGTCCGCCAAGTCCTTGCCGGTGCCGATATCCATGCGACGATAGACCTGACGAGAATCGGCAGAGATAATCTCCCCGCCAATCTCGTATGCGAGAGCTGTCGCTAGGGGCGTCTTGCCGCTAGCCGTCGGACCAAGTATCGTTATCATCTTCTGTGGCATGTGCACTGCGTTATTCTTTCTTTTGTTCTATATCCTGAAAGTAGGCATTAATTTCGCGCGACTCAGGAATCTTGTCGAGATAAGCCTGTCCGGCCTCCTTCGTCAGTGTCTTGCCGTTCAGCTGGCATTCGTCAATCTCGCCATAGATGGCAAGGGCAGTAAAGCGCTCGGTCTGCTTACCGTTCTCGAAGGCGAAAACCTCTGTATACGTTGCCGGTCCACCTGCCGCGCCCGAGAGGAGCAGATAGTAGGTATTGCCCTTGCTTGTGTGAGAGAACTTCAGCTTGGACGTCTCAGCGGCAATGAACAGGAATTTGTCGTCTTTGCGAACAAATATGGCACCGTCCTCACCCTTTTCATCGCGCAACCAGATCCACTCGTTGTCGTAATCCAGATAGCAATGCGCCCACTTGGTCAGGTCGACATTCTTGTTCTCGGGATCCTGCTCGACGAACAGTTTCTTCATCTCGGCAATGTCCTTCTTCCAGACGGGAATTTCCTCGTCAATCAACGCATGGAACATCTCATACTGGTGTTCGAAGAGTTTTCCGTCGCGCAGGTAAATCATACCGACACAGAAGCTTTCGGGAGCACCATGGGTATAGCAGAGCTCGAGGCCCTTAGGACCTTCGAAGGCGGCTACAATGTCGTTGGGAATATAACCATCGGCATCGGCATTCCACGTAGAGCCATACTCCTCGTCATAATAGCCCAATTGCTCCATTTTATAGACTTTGCCGCTATCGATGAGCAACTCGAGGGCCAGCGCGTACTTGCGGTCAGCGTCGTACTTATCCTTAGGAGCGTTTTTGAATTCTCCCTTAAACTCGATGGTACCATGAATGTAACGACCACCGATGAGACCCAGTTTCCTCGAATTCTGAGCCTTCATGCCATACTCTTTCTCCATCTTCTTGACAATGTCGGCAGGAAGTTCAGCATCGGTGTCGACTCCACCAAACCCCGTGATAGTGAGCTGTTTGCGGGAATTCAGATAGCTGTCGGTGCAGATGACCACGCCCCAAGTAGGTTCGTCGGGATTCTTGTCCTTGGGATTGGCGAAATCGAAACGGGCACAGAGGGCGGGAATCTCCTCGCGACCATGTATCTCACCAATACTTGGCGTGTTGCCGTCGGGATCCTTCAACACCTCGTCGACGAACTTGATTTTCTTAATCTTGTCGCCTAAAAGCCTGTTGGTATATTGGGCGGCATTACGACGGAACATCTCCTGCAATTCCCAACTCTTATGCCAGGCATCGAAATAATCTTCATCGCCTTCACTCCGCTGCGGCTCTTCGACATTGGCCCAGTAGAGCATGTGCATATACTGTCCGTCACCACCAATGAGGAACATCGGCAGGGGTGTGGTATCGTTCTCCTCAATGATGCTGTCGATGACAGCCATCACGGAGTCCTTTTCGTCTGCGGGCGCCGTCTGGCCCTTATTCTTACAGCCAACCATAACGGCCAGCATAGTAACGGCAAATAGCAACAGTTTTTTCATCTTTTGGTTATTTTACTTTTTTACCTTTTTACTTTTTTATTCTTCCACATCAGGGCCGATAGGTTGCTCTCGGGGGTCTGGCACAAAGTCACTGTCGTTTTCTATCCGGCATTCGTGCCAAATCAGTTGGTCGCGGTCTCCAATGATGAAATGATACACCTCGCAACCGAAGAGGGTGATGGTGGCGTCGCTCATAAACAACGGGGCCTTACCCCAGTTAGCATAGAAACGGCAATCATTGAAAATCGTATTCTCACAACCACGGTTCGTTATCAGTTCGTATTCACGGTTATTGAAGAAATCGCATTTATCGAAGTGTATACCGTCAGAATCGTACAGTTCCATGATGCCATAGGTGCAGTCGTGGATGTTGGAACGGGAAACCGACAGCACATGGGTGTCGCGAGCCACAATGCCATACGTGCCGCAACCATAGAGGTCGCAGGAAGTGACAGAATTCCCTCTGCCTCCCGTCACACCAATGACGCCACCGTCGCAGTAACCGCCTTCGGTATGCCCTATGGTCAGGTTATGTATCAGACAACCCTCGCAATCCAATAGACTCAGACAGAACGAATAGCGCGGATCCACCTCAATGCTGGAGTTGTGAGCACCGCGAATGACGAGATTCTTGAAGTTTTTCAGCACGAGTTGCTGACCGTCGTTGACAAATTCGCTGATAATGACAGGCTGCTCGCCACCACGTTCGACGTTCGTTGTCCAGGCACGTCCGGGAACACCCGCAAATTTGTCTTCCTGTACAAGAATACGCGAGAGATTCAGATGGACATCCTTACCCAACTCAACGATACGGTCGTTGCCAAGGGCATTGAGGAACTGATCCTCGGTAGTGACGGTGATGACACCATCGACAGCCTCGGCCATCTTCGGAGCCACCACGCTGTTCTCGTAGCGCACACGATTACCGTCCTCCTCAGCCTCCTCGCTCTTGATGAGCTGTATGTTCGTCATCTCGATGATGCTCAGTTTGATGCTGTTATTGTCGGCCACAGGCTTGTACCAAGGTTGAGAGGCGAAGTGTTCCTGCAAATCCTTCGACTGGAACTTCCACCCGTGACGCGCCAGAATCTCGTTACGCATCAGGCGCAACTGGGCTTTCGAGAAACGTCCTAAATATCTGGTATCCATCAGATAATTCTGCAACATCCAACTGACTTCGCGCTCCTCAGCAATCTTGCGCTGGGCCACACAGTCCTGCAGGTTGTCGGGGGTCAACACCAGCGTATAGCAACAATCACCGTTGGGTTTGCGGACAGCCAGGAAATTCATGCCTTCCTGACGGACATAATCAACCCGATAGCCCACCTGTCCACGAATGAATATCCACCCGTATTTTGCAGAGGCAAGGGTATAGCGACCATCTTTGCCTGCCACCTTGTTGAGCAGAAAAGAATCGCCGCCCATCGTTTCACTCTCACCATCCATCCTGACGTTACCCATCTCGTCGACAATGGCGACATAGAGTCGTTCACCATCCCACCACTGAGAGCCATCCTTAATGTTCTGCGACAGGGCACTAGTGCTCAACAGCAACTGACAAACGACAAATAATATACCGATTTGAAAATTCCTACTCATATGGTTTCTATTATCGTTATTCCTTATTACAAATTCACTCAAACTTCGTACCGTTCCACGTCAGGCGCTTCTCAATCTTTTTGCCCGAGGAAGTATGGTAAGTGAAGACGATAGTCTTTCCCTGACGGGGTAAAGCATGAGTCACGACTTCTGTACCATCAGGAGTGTCGAGAGCAAGGCCCACTTCATCGCCATAGACAACATTCATCTGACGGGTAGCGTTGTCGTATTTATAGAAGGTAATACCCGTAAACTGTCCGACAACGGGTTTGCCGTTCATGGTGAGGTCGTTGGTGATAGCCAACAGCTTATGCCGCTTGTCGCCATAGTTCCAATAGCAACACTCGATGACCTGTCGGTTGGTTTCATCCTCGGACACATAACCCACATAGCCATTCTGGACATCGACGATGAGGTCGTCGCCCGGCATCTGTTTCATGCCGTTCTTGTAGAAATTCCACGCCTGGCGCAACCCGTTCCGCGACTCATCGGTTTCATCCGGTGCAAGCAGAGCCGTCACAAAGTCCTTTACATTGGGCTGGGCACCCTTGAAGCGGACCATAATGGGAGTCAGGCCGTCATCGTATTCGTAAGGCTCCGTCTTGGAATATACGGGTTTCATGCCGTCCCAAGTGAAGGTGTGTCGCACGGGACCGTCATCACCACTCCAGTCATCCACGGTGATGTCCTTTCCCTTCCGCGGCAGATTGCAGAATATCTGCTTGTACTCCCCCTTGTCGCCCCACCGGTAGCCCTTCAGGATGTCGGGCTCAGGGGTGAGTGTCTTCTTCTGAGGATCGTAATCGTAGGTACACAACACCTCAATACAAGGGTCGGTGGGCTTGCCCAAAAGTACAGCCAACAGCTTATGACCGTTCGAGCGGTTCCAATAGCAGGCAGACATATATTCGCCGTCGGTACCACCGTCACCCACTCTCACGAAGCCGTTCTTGGTATCGACGGTAACGGTGAGCGACGTCTCAACGTCGAGCACCTCCTTGTCGAGACCTTTCTCCATCGTGTTTCTGACGGCCCTTAACATCCAGGTGGGCCACGTCTGGTCAAAGCGTTCCAGCATGATGCCGAGACTGCCGTTAATCACGTTGTCGATGGTCTTGGTCTTCCATCCTTTGTCAATATCCTCGAGGAAAGTATTCCCTTCTTGTGCGTGCAGCATTCCTACGAAGAGGAACAACAGCATAACGATTGAAACTTTTTTCATATACCTTATTATATATAGTCCTATTGTGTGATGTTTGTCCTTGCCGCAAAACCGCCCTTCAGGTCATCGACGGTCAACTCCGTCAGTTCGCGGTCAGTCAGATTCGAACGTCCCTCCAGACGGTTGGCCTGCTGTTGAATGGCTTTCTCGAACACGTTACGTGCATAGCGAGCATTACCGAAGTTGCGGTCCTTATGAGCCACAGCATACTCGAAACGTTCTTTCAAATACTCCTCAGCATCAGGAGCCAGCGTATACTGGTTCTTCTTCATATACATCTTGAAGATATCGGCCAGCTCCAGGCCAGAATAGTCGGGGAAATCGATATAGCGGTTGAAGCGCGACTGAAGTCCGGGGTTAGAGTCGATGAAGCGCTGCATCTCGTCCTTATAGCCGGCAATGATGACCACCAAACGGTCACGATAGTCCTCCATACGTTTCAACAGGGTCGAGATGGCCTCTTGACCGTAGTCCTGACCATTACCGCCTTCAGGAACGAGAGAATAGGCTTCGTCGATGAAGAGTACGCCATCGAGGGCCTGCTGGATGGCGGTATCCGTCTTCAGTGCCGTCTGTCCCATATACTTTGCCACGAGTCCGCCGCGATCGGTCTCAACGGTATGTCCCTTTTTCAGCACGCCAAGATCCTTATAGATACGACCCACGATACGTGCCACCGTGGTCTTACCGGTACCAGGAGAACCATAGAACACCAAATGATAACTGACTTTGGCTGTCTTCAGCCCCTTCGCCTCGCGCTGTTTCTGAACCTTTACAAAGTTGGCCAGCGAGCGTACCTCCTCCTTCACAGAACTGAGTCCGATGAGTTCGTCGAGTTCTTTGTAGGGATCTCCCTCTAACGGTTCATTGACAATCACACTGTCTTTCTTCTCTTCCTGCTCGGTTTGTGCCACCTGTTCGTCGTCTGTATTTTCCTTCTCATCATCACCAACACAGGTACCAATGATACCCAACAGAATGAGCATTGCGCAGAAGCCTATCGACAGACATCCGCACCCCTTGAAGACCTTGCTTCCTAATTCTTTTGCTTCCATAAAACTATTTCAGTTTATAGGTTTTTTAATTTTACGTTTGCAAAATTACACAAAAAAAACCGTCCCGCAAAGCGGAACGGTCTTTTTTTTATACCTTACTGTTTATTTCAGTTGACTTCGTCGACTCAAAACGCGACTCGGCAAACTGAAAGCAAGCTTTCGTCTGCTCTCACTGCTTATTTGAGTTCAGCGAGGTACTTAATGGTGCGAACCATCTGAGAAGTGTAAGAGTTCTCATTGTCGTACCAAGCAACAACCTGTACCAGAGAGTTGCCGTCACCGATCTTAGAAACCATGGTCTGGTTAGCATCGAACAGTGAACCGAACTTCATACCGATGATGTCGCTAGAAACCAGCTTCTCCTCAGTGTAACCGAACGACTCGTTGGTAGCAGCCTTCATGGCAGCGTTGATACCCTCAACAGTCACCTCACCCTTCACAACAGCGTGCAGAATAGTGGTAGAACCTGTAGGAGTCGGAACGCGCTGAGCAGCACCGATCAGCTTACCGTTCAGCTCGGGGATAACGAGACCGATAGCCTTAGCAGCACCAGTAGAGTTAGGAACGATGTTCTGAGCACCAGCACGAGCGCGCTGAACATCACCCTTGCGCTGAGGACCGTCCAGAATCATCTGGTCGCCAGTGTAAGCGTGAACAGTGGTCATGATACCGCTCTGGATAGCAGCGAAGTCGTTCAGAGCCTTCGTCATAGGAGCCAGACAGTTAGTGGTGCAAGAAGCAGCGCTAATAACGGTGTCAGCGGGAGTCAGGGTCTTGTGGTTAACGTTGTAAACGATGGTGGGCAGGTCGTTGCCAGCAGGAGCAGAGATAACAACCTTCTTAGCACCAGCGGTCAGGTGAGCAGAAGCCTTCTCCTTAGAAGTATAGAAACCAGTGCACTCCAGAACAACGTCTACGTCCAGCTTGCCCCAAGGCAGCTCAGCAGCGTTAGGAATAGCGTAGATGGTGATCTTCTTGCCATCAACAACGATGAAGTCCTCACCAGCCTCAACAGTGTGCTTGTTCTCACCGAACTTGCCACAGAAACCACCCTGAGCAGTATCATACTTCAACAGGTGAGCCAGCATCTTGGGGCTGGTCAAGTCGTTGATTGCTACTACTTCATAACCTTCAGCCTCGAACATCTGACGGAAAGCGAGGCGACCGATACGGCCAAAACCGTTAATTGCAACTTTTGTCATTTTTCTTAATTATTTAAATGGGTTATACCTAATTTTTCAATTTTTTCGCGTCATTTCGACACTTTTTTTCGATTTCGAGTGCAAAGTTACGAAATAATTCTTATATTTGCACGAGATTTCATTCTTAATTAAAGTGAAAAGTAGCAACACAGATGTGAAAAATGAGCTATATCAAGACCGAAAGGCCAAGATTGCTAAACGCAGATTGCAAAATTAACATTATATATTAATCATTTAAAATTTAACGTTATGGGATTTATTAAGGAATTTAAGGAGTTTGCCATGAAGGGCAACGTGATGGACATGGCAGTCGGTGTAATCATCGGCGGTGCATTCGGTAAGATTGTGACGAGTCTGGTCAACGACGTGCTGATGCCTGTCATCAGTATGTGCACAGGCGGTATTGACTTCACCAACCTGTTTGTCAACCTCAGCGATGACACCAAGTATGCCACACTGGCAGCTGCCCAGGAGGCTGGTGCTTCTGTGTTTGCCTACGGATCATTCATCCAGAACATCATCGACTTCATCATCATCGCCTTCTGTATCTTCCTGATGATCAAGGGCATGAACAAGCTGAACCGCAAGAAGGAAGAGCCCGAGCAGCCCGCTGAGCCTGCAGTTCCCACACAGGAAGAGCTGTTGGCTGAGATTCGCGACCTGCTGAAGACCAAGTAAGCACGAAAACGTTAACGGAAACAAAATCGAAAAAGGCAGACTAAAATTTTTCAGTCTGTCTTTTTTTGTGTACTTTTGTAGGCAAATAAACAAAACTACAACATCTTAGTAAGACAAAATGATGAAATTCAAGCGAATCATGACAGCATGGGCTGCCATTATCATGGCATCCTCATTGCATGCTGGCGAGACACTGAACCGCGGTCTCACAGCTTTCAACACAGAGAACAACACGACGTTTGTATCGTGGCGTTTCTTCGATGGTGAACAGAACTGCACATACCGCCTCTACCGCAACGGCGTCAAGATGGTGGAAACGAAGCGTACGTCACACACTCTCCCCATCGAGAGCAGGCCTACCGACAGTTACAAACTGGAGGTGCTCAATGGTAGTAACGTCATCGAAACCACTCCCGAGGTATCGCCCTATGCCCGACGCCTGGAGGTGGCACTGACCAAGCCCGATCCATCAGTCAACAACAACGCTTCAAGCTATACGCCCAACGACATCAGTATCGGTGACGTGGACGGCGATGGCGAAATGGAACTGTTTGTGAAGTGGGACCCATCCGACTCACAGGACAACGGCAAAAACGGCAAGACAAGCAATACACTTATCGACTGTTACAAACTGGACGGCACACGTCTGTGGAGTATCAACCTGGGGCCCAACATCCGTGCTGGAGCCCACTACACACAGTATCTCGTCTACGACTTCGATGGTGACGGCTGTGCTGAGATGATTTGCAAGACGGCACCGTGGTCGAAGGACGGACAAGGACAGTTTGTCAGTAATGCCGCTGACGACGAGGCCATCAAATCAACAGACAACAGCAAGAGCTATCGCAACAGCAACGGCCGCATACTTAGCGGTCCGGAATACCTCACCGTCTTCAACGGAAAGACGGGAGCAGCCATCCATACCATCTGGTATAACCCCAACCGCGCTATGGAGGTGAACACCAACAACAGCGCCCCGTCATACAACAGCAAATGGGGCGACAGCACTGGCAACCGTGGTGAGCGTTTTAATGCCTGTGTAGCATTTCTCGATGGTTCTACGCCTTCTGCCGTATTCAATCGCGGATACTATACAGCAGCCTACCTGTGGGCTGTTGACTTCAACGGTTCGAAACTCGTGCACCGGTGGCTGCATGCCTCCGTTAGCAATGAGAAGGTTGAGGTGTATGATGCCAATTGGAACAAGACGGAGAAAACCTATTCGAGCAACACCTGCGGCAAAGGCCCGCACTATACGGCTTATGGTAATGGCAACCACAACCTGAGCGTAGGCGACTACGACGGCGACGGTTGCGATGAAATCACCCTGGGTTCCTGCGCCATCGACAACGACGGACAACTCATGTATGCTGTAGGCTTTGGTCATGGTGATGCCATCCATGTAGGAAAGATGATTCCCGAACGTCCTGGTCTGCAGGTATTCCATGTGCATGAAGAGAAGATTAACGACAGCAACTTCGGCTGGGACCTGCACGATGCCGGAACGGGTGAAGTGCTGTGGAGTGCTGAAGGAACCGCAGACAACGGACGTGGCATTGCCGCTGACCTCATCGCCACCAACCGAGGTTATGAGTTTGCCTCCAGCAGCGATCGCGACCACCGTTCAGCCACTACCGGACAGGTTGTCACCACCAAGCATGCCTCTGTAAACTTCCGACTCTACTGGGACGGCACCTTGCAGGACAATCTGGCTGACGGAGGCTATGAGGAAGCCTATACCATCAGCCATTGGAATGGTAGCAGTTTCGAGGGCATCACTGCACTCGAAGGCTCGTCGTGCAACACCACCAAGCGCAATCCCAACCTGTTGTGCGACCTCTTCGGCGACTGGCGCGAGGAAGTCATCCTGCACGACGACAACAACCTTTATATCTATTCGTCGGACATGCCTACCAACTACAAGGTGCCCTGTCTGCTTACTGATCACACCTACCGCATGGCAATTGCCTGGCAGATGTCCTCCTACAATCAGCCACCCCACCTTGGCTACTATCTGCCCGACGCGCCTACTACCATCGACGTCAGTGCTGCCGATAACGAGACGCTGTTCTACGATCCCAACGAGCTGGCCAACGATGGTGTGCAGCATACACCGGTAGGCCATGCGGACATCACCTGCCCGATGGCGTCTGGAGCAGACATCGTCTCTGAGAAAGCCACCTTCAGCTTATCCGACTATTTCACTGACAGCAGCATCACGCTGGGCAGCATGATTACTGCCATCGGCACCAAGACCAACAGTGCCAATCAGACACAGACGCTGTTTCAGCCTACGGAGCAAGCCAGTGCCGCCTCTGACGATAACGCCATCAATCTGTTGGTAACCCTTCAGGAAGGTTACGAATTTCAGCCTACTAAAGTCTCGGTCAATGCCAGCCGCTATGGTACTAATGGTGGTACGGTGGACATGAAATGGGTCAATGGAGACGGTTCCACCTCAAACCTGCTGACAGGCCAGACGCCAGAGCGTGCTGCTGACGAGAGCAATGGCACGAAGCACGACCCTTACTACACGCTTCTCAGCAAGGACATTACAGGTGCCAAAGCCACCACGGGGACTTTTGGCGTGCGTCTTCATGTCTACGGACTGGCTGCCAACAAACAGGTGGGTTTCTGCGACATGTGCATAGCGGGAACCATCTACAGCACCTCCGCCACGGGTATCCGTGAACTCAGGGGCGAGACCGTCTTGGACGGTGTTTACTACGACCTGCAGGGACGCCGCATCGAAAGTTCAAAGTTCAATGTTCAAAGTTCAAAGTTGAAGAAGGGAGTCTATATCGTGAACGGGAAAAAAATGATGGTGAAATAAAACAAGAAGAACCGAGCAAAACGCGGTTCTTCTTTCTTTTATTACTTTCTATTATTATTTTATCACGACCTTACGGCCATTGACGATATAGATGCCGCGCCTTAACAGTTGGCAGTCACTGCCCGCATAGCGTCCGTCAAGCGAATAGATGCGAGTCGTCTTGTTGGCCGTTGTATCCACAGTACGGATGGCCGTCGTGGTGGATTCCTTCACCAGCACCTCGTCCAGGAAGAAGCGTCCCTTCACTGACTCAAAGGTAATCTTCACGTTACCCGTAGCGGTAATCGTGGCCTCATAGTCAGTAAAGTTGCCCTTTTCCATCTCGACTGACGCCACACTGATAGTACCGTTAGAAACGGAGACGTTCAGTGTAGTTTCATCGTTTTTGGCATTCCATGCTCCTGCCCTGAAGGTCAGCACACCAGTACCGTTCATGGCAAATGCTGGCGTAGTGGCAGAGCCAGCTATAGAACTGGTGCCAAACTTAGCACACTCATTGGCGCCATAGCCCTTCTCTGCAGTCCATCCTTCATTATCGGTATTGAATTGCCCAGTGGCTATCTGACCGCTCCACATGCCATCATTGCCACCCTTGCCGTCACACATGTCGAACGACTCGTAGAACAGGGCTCCTTCCACATCGGGCTTTGTGGTGGTAGAATAACCATATACCGTATTGTCACCTTCCTCCGTACCGCTATTATCTGGTGCGAACTTGAAGGCCATGGTGCCGTTAGCATTCTGGGTAATATCCGTAATGCTGATGTTCATCAGCTTACGGCCATCGCTATTTTTATTATAAAGGAATGCGCGAGGCTTCGAGGTATTGGTCAGCTGCTTATTGCCTTCCTGCGGATAGACATCGCCCTTGACATCAGCATCATACTGATCCCACAAATCATAATATTGGTCTTCCAATTTGTCGTAGGCAGAACCGGAGGCATTCTCCATCTTCTCGATGATGTCGTTGATCTTATCATAGATTTCACCCGTCTTGTCGACACCGTCTGCGTGGAAAATAGTACAACGCTGATGGTCGTTGACAGGATAGCCATACGAACCGTCGCTATTACTGTTGACCAGATTGTAGAACCAGATATCCGGGTCATAATCCACATGCAGAATCAGCATGCCCTTGGCGGGCGTCTCGGCATCCCAACCCTTCTTCTGGCGGCTTTCTATCAGATAGTACTCGTCGGGGTGAGCGGCATTCTTGATGATATACACGTCGTCGGATTCATTCACCGCATGCATATCATTAACCTCCGTGGCCGTAGTGAGTTCGGTGGGTTCAATCCATCCGATGCAGTACTTGTCGTAGCTGGTATAGCCCGAAGGAATGAAACCGTCGCCATTATAGCTGCCACTGTCCATCAGCGACCACGCGCCCATGCCGTAATAGCCGCCGTAGCCGGTGTCATACATATCGGGCAGGCCCAGACAGTGCGAGAACTCATGGCAGATGGTACCGATGCCATTCACGGCAAAATACTCTATACCCGTCCAATAGTCTTGCTGGACGGAGCCCTCATTGGCAACGGCATAGGTATTGATCTTGAGGCCGTCGACGACTTCAAAATCCAAATTCACATATTGCAGTTGCCACTCATGAGGCCAGATAGTGCTTTCCGCACCACCATCGGCTTCGCCCTCGCCAGCATAGATAATCATCACCTGATCCACTTCGCCGTTACCGTCCCAGTCATACTGGTTCCAGTTCGTCACCTGGTCCTTGGCCAGCTTGACAGCCTCAACAACCATCTCTTCAGGGTGCTTGTCCTCACCGTTTGCATCGTTCTCGCCATAGTATTTGGCATTCTTGCTGACGGTGACAGGGCCTACGACGTCGAAGGTCAGTTCAAACTTACCACGAGACTGATCCTTGAAATAGTCGGCCACAGAGCCCTGGAAACCGTTCTCATCCGTATAACCGGGCGTATTGGCCACATTGTTGTAAAAAGCCTGATTGTTCTCCTCCTGGAACTTCACATCCTTGAAGTTCACCAAGAGAATCAAACCCTTCTTCTGGTTGAGATGGGCCTCAGAGGCACGACGCACGCCATTGGCCGCTTTTTTTGGCAGACGGGCCATACGACGCTGTTGCGCCTGGACGCGACGACTGGCTGCCATCTGGCGCATCTCCGGGGTCTCCTCGCGATACTGGCCTTCCACAGCCACATAACGTTTACCATCGGTCGCATGCCAATAGTGTCCAAACTCATCACCCTTCAACAGGGCTTTCACTTCTTGTCCGTTCTCCAGGGTTATGGTTTTCCACAGTCCTTTTTTTGCCGGTACAGCCATTGCGGCTACAGTGATAAACACCAACAATAGTGTCGATAATACTTTTTTCATATTAAAAATGTTCTTAGTTAGATTTCCAATCTGCAAAGATACTGCTTTCCGCGCGAACAAACAAATAATATCGGAAAAATCGCATAAAATTTGGAATTTTAATCAAATATTAGTAATTTTGCACGCTGAAAAGACTATTTAGGATAACATCAATGGAAAAAACATTAGATTTCAAGCCGAAATTCCTGTCGGCTATTAAGCATTACGACAAGAAGACCTTCATGGCCGACCTCATGGCCGGACTGATTGTGGGTATTGTGGCGCTGCCGTTGGCCATTGCCTTCGGTATTGCCAGTGGCGTGTCGCCCGAGAAGGGTATCATCACCGCCATCGTTGCCGGACTGGCCATCTCGCTCTTCGGAGGTTCGAAGGTGCAGATTGGCGGACCTACCGGAGCATTTATCGTTATTGTCTATGGCATCATCCAGCAATATGGCATGCAGGGACTGACCGTTGCCACGCTCATGGCTGGTGTGTTTCTCATCCTGTTGGGCGTGCTGCGCCTGGGCACCATCATCAAGTACATCCCCTACCCCATTGTGGTGGGTTTCACCTCGGGTATTGCCGTCACCATCTTCTCCACACAGGTCAAGGACTTGCTGGGCATGACGATGGACAGCGTACCCAGCGATTTCGTCGAGAAGTGGGTGGCCTATATATATAATATAGGTAATATAGACTGTTGGAGTGCACTGGTGGGTATTGTCAGCGTAGTCATCATCGCCATATGGCCCATGATGGCGCGCAAGCTCCACCTGTCGCCGCTCAAGTCGCTTCCGGGTTCGCTGGTGGCTATCATCATCATGACGGTAGTCGCCCTGTTGCTGAAGCAGTATGCTGGCGTGACGACTATCGAGACCATTGGCGACCGTTTCAGCATTCAGTCGCAGCTGCCGGGTGCCGTGGTGCCTGAACTGTCGTGGGAAGTCATCAAAGGCCTCATGGGTCCTGCCGTCACCATTGCCGTGCTGGGAGCCATCGAGTCGTTGCTCTCGGCTACCGTGGCTGATGGTGTCATTGGCGACCATCATAATTCGAACACGGAACTCATCGGACAGGGCATTGCCAACATCGCATCGCCCATTTTTGGTGGTATCCCTGCCACGGGAGCCATCGCCCGCACCATGACCAATATCAACAATGGCGGACGCACCCCCGTGGCAGGCATCATCCACGCTGTCGTGCTGTTGCTCATCTTCCTGTTCCTCATGCCCTTGGCACAGTACATTCCCATGGCTTGCCTGGCTGGTGTACTGGTCGTCGTGGCTTATGGCATGAGCGGCTGGCGTTCGTTCCTGGCTATGGCACGTCGCAATCCCAAGAGCGACGTCACCGTGCTGTTGCTGACGTTCTTCCTCACCATCATCTTCGACCTCACCATAGCCATCGAGTTTGGACTCATCTGTGCCTGTCTGCTGTTTATGCGCCGCATGGCTGAGACTACTGAGGTACATGCCGTGCTCAACGAGATCGACCTGAACGAGGATGCCGACATGGAGCGTGGCAATCTGGAGCACCTCACCATCCCCGAGGGTGTCGAGGTCTACGAGATCAATGGTCCTTATTTCTTCGGAGCCGGTACGCGTTTCGAGGACATCATGGCGCGCTACGGACGTCGTCCCAAGGTGCGTGTCATTCGCATGCGTAAGGTACCGTTCATCGACTCCACGGGTTTGCACAACCTCGAGAACATGTGTCGCATGAGCCAGCAGGAAGGTGTCACCGTCGTGCTGTCAGGCGTCAATCCCAAGGTCGAGGCCGTGCTGAAGCGCAACAACTTCACGCAGCTGCTGGGCGAAGAGAACATCTGCAACCACATCGACCTGGCACTGGCCCGCGCCTCCGAAATCGCGAAGCCCCGTAAATAGTAAATGGATTACCTCTTGAGAGCAATATTGTAATTCATGTATTTTGGATTTCCCGTCACATCCTCTATCACACGGATGGAAGGCGGGAAATTCACACTTTCTTGCCGGGCCACTCCCTTTGTTGCGAGGGTGGTCAGGTTGCTCACTGGCTCGTGGAACGTGTCAATCTCGAAATACTGACCTTTCCAGATGAAGCTGCGCCGCGTCTTGCGAATGGTGGCACGGTAGGGGTCAGCCTGTTGCAACAACGACTCGTACAGCGCATTTGTCACCTGACGCTCCGTCTCCAGCACCTCACCGTTCGGGAGACGTTTCTTCGTCTTGTGTACATTCACCACTTCACTGCCCCAGTCGCGACGGCGCAGACGGATCTCGCAATCGGGGTCTGCCACCAGGTACGTCTGGGTAATCTCGCTCTCCACACACTCTGGCAGTTCACCCGTCACCTCGACCAGATAAGTACGCTCGTCCTCGACGGGCTGTGGAATCCCAAGCACGTTCGATATCGCCTTCAGCACATGGTTCAGCTTCGTGTCGAAGTTGTTGTGGTTGTCAATGACGCGCAGGTGCGGATGGCCCGTCCACGCACGGTTCACCTTCTTATCCAGGTCGCGGGCCAGACGCAAGCCTTCCTCGTTGGCCTGCTCGTAGCGCGTGCTGTTGGTGGCTGTCGTGTAATACTGCTCAGCACCGTCGGCAGCACTCACCAGGTGCAGCACGGCATCATAGCGTTTGCGCAACTCGTTGGTCGACGTGCCACACTTCTCGCACAGCTCTTCCCACATCGCCTTGTCGATGTATGCCGAGATGTCCAGCGTACCGCGGTCGCACACCACGAAAGTCGGCTTCGTGCACGTCTCTGCCAGATGCATAAACGAGTCCTCCAGCGCCAGCTGCGTTCTCAGGATGGCCAACTCGCCCTCGTAGTAAAGCTTGGGATTAGGCGTCAGATAGCTCCATCCGCCCTGACTGTACATCGTAGGCACCTCAGGGACAGCAAACACCTTGAATCCCAGGTTCGAGAAATGTTCAATGATGCGCACCAGGGCCGTCGTCTTGCCTGCACACGGCCCGCCCGTCAATACAATTCGCTTGATATTTTCCATTGCGTTTTAAGTTTTGCTGCAAAATTACTAAATAATTCCCAAAAATTTCGTAATTTTGCAGAAAATTTTATCAGGAACTATGAAAAGAACGCTTATCATGACCATGGCAATCATCGCCACCAACTTGTTGCAGGCACAGTCCCTGCAGTATCCCAAGGCCGCCAAGGACGGCACAGTAGACGATTATTTTGGCGTAAAGGTCGCCGACCCCTACCGCTGGCTCGAAAACGACACCTCGGCACAGACTGCCGCATGGGTCGAGGCGGAAAACAAGGTAACCAATGCCTATCTGCAGAAGATTCCCTTCCGCGAAAAGCTGCTCAAGCGCCTCACCGAGCTGTCCAACTACGAGAAGATCGGAGCCCCGCGCAAGCGTCACGGCAAGTGGTATTTCTTCAGGAACAACGGCCTACAGAACCAGTACGTCATGTACCAGATGGACGAGCTGGGCGGTGAGCCCCGCGTATTCCTCGACCCCAACACGCTGAGCACCGACGGCACAGTGGCCCTGAAGGGCGTCTACTTCTCGAACAACGGCCGTTGGGCAGCCTACAGCATCTCACGCTCAGGTTCAGACTGGGAGGAGTTCTTCGTCATCGACCTCAAGACGGGCCAGCTCACCAGCGACCACATCGAGTGGGCCAAGTTCTCGGGGGCAGCCTGGCGGGGCGATGGTTTCTACTACAGCGCCTACGACCGTCCCACCGAGGGCAAGGAGTTCTCGAACGTCAATGCCGGACACAAGATATACTATCACAAGATAGGTACCCCGCAGTCCGACGACGTGCTGTTCTACCAGAACCCCACCCAGCCCATGCGGTTCTACTACATGAGCATCAACGAGGAGGAGACCAAGATGTATCTCTACGAGGCAGGTGCCGGGGCTGGCAACAACCTCTTTGTGAGAGACTTGCGTCAGAAGGACTCGCAGTTCATCCAGCTCACCGACAACATGGACTTCCAGTACAGTCCCGTCTACGACGATGGCGACAAGATCTATATCTACACCAACTACGGTGCCCCCAAGGGACGCGTCATGGTGGCTGACATTCATAAGCCTGGCATCAACGACTGGCAGGAGCTGATTCCTGAACAGCAGAACACGCTCAATGGTGTCGACGTCATCAACCGACAGTTCATCCTCACCTACAATCAGGATGCCTCCGACCACGCCTTCGTCTACACGTTGGACGGCCGTCTGCGCCACGAGGTCAAGCTACCCATGGTGGGTAGCGTCGGATTCACGGGCGACGAGAAACAGCCCGAGTGCTTCTACAGCTTCACGTCGTTCACCATGCCCGGCACCATCTATCGCTACGACATGGACCGCAACGAGAGCACCCTCTATGCACAGCCCAGCGTGAAGTTCCGCCTGCAGGACTACGAGAGCCGCCAGCTGTTCTTCCAGAGCAAGGACGGTACGCGCGTACCTATGTTTATTACGTATAAGAAAGGGCTGAAGCGCAACGGGCGCAATCCCGTCTTCCTCTATGGCTATGGCGGCTTCAACATCGCGCTGGGGCCCAGCTTCTCGGCCACACGCATTCCGTTCCTCGAGCAGGGCGGCATCTACGCCCAGGTCAATCTGCGCGGCGGTAGCGAATATGGCGAGGAATGGCACCTGGCAGGCACGAAGATGCAGAAGCAGAACGTCTTCGACGACTTCATCGCCGCTGCCGAATACCTCATCAGCGAGGGCTACACGTCGAAGGACAAGCTGGCCATTGTGGGCGGCTCCAATGGCGGACTGCTCGTCGGAGCCTGCATGACGCAGCGTCCCGACCTGTTCCGCGTCGCCATCCCCGAAGTCGGCGTCATGGACATGCTGCGCTACCACAAGTTCACCATCGGCTGGAACTGGGCCAGCGACTATGGCACCAGCGAGGATTCGCGCGAGATGTTCGAATACCTGCGAGGCTATTCCCCACTCCACAACCTCAAGCCCGGCACCGCCTACCCTGCCACCCTCGTCACCACGGCCGACCACGACGACCGCGTCGTCCCTGCCCACTCCTTTAAGTTCGCTGCCACCCTGCAGGAGTGCCACCAGGGTCCCAACCCCGTCCTCATCCGCATCGACACCAAGGCCGGTCACGGTGGCGGCAAACCCCTTGCCAAGGTCCTCGAGGAGCAGGCCGACATCTACTCCTTCATACTCTACAACCTCGGCGTGAAGTTCAAATAAGGCTTTCGACTTTGTCGAAACCCCACTATCCACAAGAGGCCCGAGCAATTTGCCCGAGCCTCTTTCTCTTCTTTTGTCTACGGAGTTTTAGGAGAATGGGGAGGCTTATAACTCCTTTTGCTCCTTGGCTCCGTAGAATATCAGAATGGACCGTAGCCCATGCATGACGTTGTTCCCAGCGCGGTCAGCGCTGCCGTCAGTGCGGCTATCGCTATGCGAATCACCGTCTCCCAAAAACTGTTCTTTTTCATAAGCTTAAAGTAATCATAATTCTCTAATCGTTTCTTTAGTACGCTTTGCACCTTTAGGTCAAAGAATTTTCAATTCTCAATTCTCAATTTAAAAAGGTGTTGGCCCGAAGGCCAAACCTTTTTAAGCTCCCTCGAAGCCGCTCGGATCGTCGGCACCGCCGTCGCTCTTCACGAACTGCTTGGTGGGCACCTCACTGGACTGGCCGTCCTTGATGGCGATGGCCTTCAGGGTCACGGATGAACTCACGGTGATGGCCTCGGTGTACAGCGTGCTGCTGGCCGTAGGCGTCGAGCCGTCCGAGGTGTAGCGAATCTCAGCGCCGTCAGGACCGCTCATGGTCACCTGTGTCGACGTGGTGAAAGCACCCTCACCGCCAATGGTCGGAGCCGCTACACCAGTAGTGATGCTGCCCGTGCCACTGCCTGAACCACTGCCGCTTCCCTCGCCGCTGCCGGAACCGGAACCTGAACCGCTGCCTGAGCCTGAACCGCTTGCCTGTCCTGAGCCTGCCGAAGGATTTTCGTCCTCTCCCGTCAGTTCGGAGTACAGCTTGGTGCTCAGGATGGTTCCCTGCTTCATGGCCGAGGCCTTGTACTGCGACTTCTTGCTCTGGTCGGCCAGGAACGAGATGCCCACGCGGGTGATGTTCTCCTGTGCGCTGAAGTCCTTGGCGTCGGCCACGCCGCTCGATGTCAGCACGGGGTAGAGTGTTCCGATGCCGTCCAGCTTCACCTTGTATCCGTCTGCCAGCATCTCCTGCATGCAGCTCTTCAGCTTGGTGATGACGCCCAGTACGACGTCCTCGGTGTACATGGTTCCGTGCTTCATGATGTGCTCGGCCATGTCCGCCGGCGACAGCGTGCCGCGGTAGATGATCTTGCCGTAGGTCTTCTTCACCTTCTGGCGATCCTCGCCCACCTTACCGGTGACTACCTTCTTTTCTACTTTCTTAATCTGAATTGTTCCCATAATGTTTTAAGTTTTTAGTTTGTTAGTTAATTTAGTTTGTTTTGGTTTTGGTTTTCGTTTTGGTTTTCGTTTTGGTTTTCGTTTAGTTGTTTAGTTTTTGTGCTCTTTCGAAACCTGCGCGCTTGGTTCTCAATTGCAACGGCAAAGGTACGAACTTTTTCGCACCTATGCAAATAAAACAGCTAAATTCCACCTTTTTTCGCACCCTATTTTCCGCTCTAATTTTGCAAAAAAAACATCATGACAAGGGACTGGTATGACATAAATGTAGGCAAAAGGACCGACACCTGACAATAAAATACTATTTTCTTTGGCGTTTTACAAAATAAACACTATCTTTGCCTTCGCTTTTACTACAACTTTAAGGTATATGGACGAGAAAGAGCTTTATATCAATTTCGACGAATATATCCGCCAAGGAGAACCTGCGCAAAGGGAGAAAGCTGGTTATTGGCAGACTGCTATCGGATTGCAAGCAGTGGATGGTCTGAAGACATCTGATTACTTGCAAAACACCGCACGTCGGCATATTGAAGGAGAAATCACCATCGATGAGGCACGCGATCTCGTCAACCAGTATTATATAACCAAAACAGCCCACGATGCCCATGATGAGGACAAAGAGGAGGCGGATCGCGTTTCCTCGAACATTGTGAAAGTACTGTCGAGTCCCACTTTCGATTTCTCAAGTGGCGGTTTCCAATCAGTACATCGTCGTGTTTTTGAAGGTGTGATGAAGCATGCCGGTGAATTCCGCAAATACGATATCACTAAGAAAGAGTGGGTGCTGGAAGGTGACACAGTGCTCTATCTGAATTGGGAAGACTTGCGACGTGCCATCGACTACGACTTGGAGCAGGAACGTTCCTATAGCTACAAAGGAAAGACCCACGACGAGATGATCAGCCACCTGACGCGGTTTGTCTCTGCATTGTGGCAGATACATGCATTCGGTGAGGGGAATACTAGAACTACTGCCGTATTTACCATACAATATCTGCGTTCGCTGGGCTTTGATGTTGACAACGACCAGTTTGCCAAACATTCTTGGTATTTCCGCAACGCCTTGGTGCGTGCGAACTATCATAATATAGCGAAGGGAATAGACTATTCGCCAGTTTTCCTGGAACGTTTCTTCCGCAATCTGTTGTTGGGTGAACAATGGGATTTGCGAAACCGATATCTGCATATCCATCCCACAGAGGAGTGGCGAGTTCAGCCAAATTTGACCACCCCGACAAGTACCCCGACAAGTACCCCGACAAGTACCCCGACAAGTACCCCGACAAGTTTAAATCATACTGATAACAAAAACATCATTAGATTAGTGAAGGCTTTGGGTGAAGAGCAACTGTCAGTCAAAATGCTGATGGAAAGAATCGGTTTAAAGGATAGGGAGAATTTTCTCGATTTTTCGCTAAATCCTTCCCTGAAAAATGGATTTATCCGTCTGCTTTATCCTGATTCGCCTCGTCATCCGCGTCAGAAATACCTGCTGACGGTAAAAGGACTTGCATTATATAATGAATTGACAAACGGCTAAGTATCCCCGTTTTTAGCAACACGGCTTCTCTCTGGCAGAGAAACGGCTTCTCTCTGGCAGAGAAACGGCCTCTCGCTGTCAGAGAAACGGCTTCTCGCTCATTGAGGGCAAATTTTGGGGATTCAGTTTGACACGCAAAAAAGGACGAAAGGACTTCGGACTTTCGGACTTTTTGCTATTTTAAATTTGCACAGACGAATAGAATAGTTATATATAATATATATTATATATAACTATTAAATAATTTAACATTTTTATTTATCTCTAAGCCTCCTTACCCCTTCGAACACTAAAAACATCAAAAAGTCCGAAGTCCGAAAGTCCTGAATTCGAATTAGATAAAACTGACGAATTGACGAATTGATTATTTTAGCAAAACGTCAATTCGTCAATCGTCAATAATCAATATTTTGTGTCTTTGTTCTTCCATCATCCCTCTGCCATCAAACATCTTCCTTCTCTACAGATGTGACTACCGAACTGAGCTGTCATTAATGGTCTGTTATTAACAATATTATGGATGGCAAGGGGCTGGTCTGTGGCAACCAAGGTTGGGACTACACGATATGTGTGGCGTTTATATTTTATGTGCATTGATTATCTTTATTGCTGCGTGCATCACCCCATGGTGGTTCTTACCCGCGGTGATACTTTATTTCATTATCGTTGAACTTCTGAAAAGTCGTTGGAAGGGGTGAAGTTGGAAGATGGCTGGCAGAGGGTATGTCAGGGAAATTTTTCCCTTACATCCATGACGTGACAAGGGACATTCCTGACAGTTCGAAAAAACTCAAAATATTTTTGGTTTTCTGCTCACATATTCGTATCTTTGTGGCCGAAATAATCATAACAACTATAATTACAACAAAATGATGAAAAAATTTTTGATGGGCGCAGCAGCCATCTGCTGCATGATGATGTCGGGCGTCCTGTTGAGCGCTTGCGGCAGTGATGACAACGATTCTGGGACACCGACCAAACCCGATACTTTTAAGAGCATCGTTATGGAGGTGAAGTTCATGGAACCTCAGGAAGTACTTGACGTTTGTGAAGCCACGGTGTCAGTCAACGGTGAAGAAGAAGCCGTTACCAAGGCTGGCTGGACGAAGACGGTGAAGTCCGATGTGCTGCCTGCTTATTTCTCTATTAATGTGAAGATGACCAAGAAGTCTGGCAAGGATTGGGATCCCGAAACGTCATACACTGCTTACACTTGTCCTGTGAATTATGTTATCTACACCCTCACTGCTTCCGGTAAGAAGAGAACAATCACTGAAAGTTCCAACACCAGTGGTACCTTCAAGGGTGGTGAGAAGATGGATATCATGTTTAAGGAATTCAGCAACTACTCAGTAAATTTCACTATTAACAATGACTTCACCATGTAGAATAGAACCCACATAAAACACCCTTATAATTAATTCAATGCCACCCTCATTCGTGAGGGTGGCATTTTTTCGAAAGCACCTAAAAATAAAAAAATCATTAATGAATTAAACCTTTTTTAAAAAGGTTCGTCAAAGGGGTATATCTGACTTATATCACATTATTTATAACTAACAAAAAAACAAAAAAATGAAAAAAGTATTTTTGATGATGTCTCTGATGGTGCTCTCACTGGGCATGCAGGCACAAACGAAGTTCCACGACGTAGAGGCTAACGATGCCACGGGTGCCGTGAAGTGTATCAAGAGCTCGATGATGGGCCGCGACTTTGTGATCAACTTCTCGAAGGACGGCAAGATGTCGCGCGAGGGCATGACTGACGCCCAGTACGACGCCAACGGCTACCTGATTTCGGTGAAGATGAGTTTCCAGGGCAACGAGGTGCCCATCAAGTACACTTGGGAGAACGGCAAGATCAAGACTCAGTCGATGAGCATGATGGGTCAGAACATGACGACCACCCGCACCTATAACGAGAAAGGTGCTCCCGCCTCAGAGAAGATCAACATGGGCGGCAACGAGATGGAGAATCCCTATACGGACTATAAGTACGACGACCATGGCAACTGGATCTGCCGCAAGGCTTCGATGATGGGCCAGGAGATGGAGCAGACCCGCACCATTGAATATTACGAATAAATAAGATTGTTTTATTACATAGAAAAGAAAGAAAATTGAAAAAGGGACTCCCTCGTGATGAAGGGGTCCCTTTCTTTTGTCGTTAATCGAACGTTACTCCTTATCGAGCAAAATCTTCATCATCTCGACGGCGGCCTTTGCCACAGAGGTGCCAGGGCCGAAGATGCAAGCTACGCCAGCCTTGTAGAGGAAGTCGTAGTCCTGGGAGGGAATAACACCGCCGGCAATGACCATAATATCCTCACGGCCAAGCTTTTTCAGTTCCTCAATCAACTGAGGAATGAGCGTCTTATGACCTGCAGCGAGTGACGAGGCTCCAACGATGTGGACGTCGTTCTCGACAGCCTCACGGGCAGCCTCGGCGGGCGTCTGGAACAGCGGTCCCATATCGACGTCGAAGCCACAGTCGGCATAACCCGTTGCTACTACCTTTGCACCACGGTCGTGACCGTCCTGACCCATCTTCGCAACGAAGATACGGGGACGACGACCTTCCTTCTGTGCGAACTCATCGGTCAGCTGACAAGCCAACTCGAAGTCGCTATCGTTCTTTGATTCTGAACTATACACGCCTGAAATTGTTCTGATTACTGCTTTATAACGGCCTACGATTTCCTCGCAGGCATCTGAAATCTCACCCAGCGTACAACGCAGACCAGCTGCCTTGACAGCCAGGTCGAGCAGGTTGTTCTTGGACTTCTTACCCTCGCTGAACTCGCGTACGCACTCGGTAATCTCCTTGAGGGCAGCCTGACAGGCGGCCTCGTCGCGATGAGCGCGGAGCTCCTTCAGGTTCTCGACCTGCTGCGTACGTACGGCGGTATTGTCGACCTCGAGGATATCGATAGGATCCTCGTGCTCCAAGCGATACTTGTTGGTACCCACGATAGTCTGAACGCCCGAGTCGATACGGGCCTGCGTGCGGGCTGCAGCCTCCTCGATACGCATCTTGGGCAGTCCGGTCTCGATGGCCTTGGCCATACCGCCGAGCTTCTCAATCTCCTGGATGTGCTCCCAAGCCTTGTGGACGAGCTCGTTGGTGAGTGTTTCCACATAGTAGGAGCCAGCCCACGGGTCAATCTGCTTGCAGACCTTCGTCTCGTTCTGAATGTAGATCTGCGTGTTACGAGCGATACGAGCCGAGAAGTCGGTAGGCAGAGCGATAGCCTCATCAAGAGCGTTAGTGTGGAGCGACTGGGTGTGACCCAGCACGGCAGCCATAGCCTCGATACAGGTACGGCCTACGTTGTTGAAGGGGTCCTGCTCGGTGAGTGACCAACCAGAGGTCTGCGAGTGTGTACGCAGGGCGAGTGACTTCGGGTTCTTGGCACCGAAGCTCTTCACAATCTTAGCCCACAGCAGACGACCGGCACGCATCTTGGCTATTTCCATGAAGTGGTTCATGCCGATAGCCCAGAAGAACGACAGACGGGGAGCAAAAGCATCGACGTCGATACCGGCATTGACACCCGTACGCAGGTAGTCCATACCATCGGCAAGTGTGTAAGCCAACTCGATGTCAGCGGTAGCACCAGCCTCCTGCATGTGGTAACCGGAAATAGAAATGCTGTTGAACTTAGGCATCTTCTGTGAGGTGTACTCGAAGATGTCGGCGATGATCTTCATCGAGAATGCGGGGGGATAGATATAGGTGTTACGCACCATGAACTCCTTCAGAATGTCGTTCTGAATGGTTCCTGCCATTTCTTCCAATTGGGCACCCTGCTCCAGTCCGGCATTGATGTAGAAAGCCAGCACGGGCAGCACACCACCGTTCATGGTCATCGACACGGACATCTTGTTCAAGGGGATACCATTGAACAGCACCTTCATGTTCTCCAGCGAACAAATAGACACGCCAGCCTTACCCACATCGCCCACTACACGAGCGTTATCGGGGTCGTAACCACGGTGAGTAGGCAGGTCGAAGGCTACGGAAAGGCCCTTCTGACCAGAAGCCAGGTTACGGCGATAGAAAGCGTTTGACTCTTCAGCGGTGGAGAATCCGGCATACTGACGGATGGTCCAAGGCTTGAAGGGGTACATCATTGAATAAGGACCACGCAGATAAGGAGGAATACCAGCTGTAAAGTCGAGGTGTTCCATGCCCTCGAGGTCTTCCTTTGTATAAACGGGGCGAACCTCGATGTGCTCCGGGGTCTTCCAGTTAGCCTCAATATGATTGTCGGCAATCCACTTGGCACCATCTTGAGCCTTGATGCCTGCATAGATATCAATTTTACTAAAATCTTTTCTCATAATCAGACCCCCTCCCCGCTCCCCCTAAGGGGGAGAGTAGAATGTTTATGGGGAGGATTCTACATTTGATTTATTATATATTTTATTGTTTATCTAGGTAACCACTCCCTCCCTATAGGGAGGGTTGGGAAGGGTCTTTTAAATACCTAATTTAGCATTATACTCCTTGAGGGTTTCCAAGACGTTGCACTTAACATGTACGAAGTTCTCGATGCCAGCAGCCTTCAGGTCTTCCATGCAAGCAGGAGCACCAGCCACGACGAACATCGCGCGACCATTCAAATACTTGAAGGCGGGGATGGCATACTCGGCATACTCATCGTCGGAAGAGCAGATGACCACAATATCGGCATTCGCAGCCAGAGCTGCATCAACACCCTCCTCGACAGTCTTGAATCCGAGGTTATCGATGACCTTGTAACCAGCACATGCCAGGAAGTTGCAAGAGAACTGGGCACGAGCCTGGCGCATGGCCAGGTTACCAATGGTGAGCATGAAGGCCACGGGAACCTTCTTCTCCTCAGTGTGGATGCGCAGATCCTCGAAGTCAGCGGCCAGACGGGTGGTCTCAAGCTTCTTGAAGGGAGCTTCGCACTCGCCACCATGGCAGCAAGCCTTGCCAGCGACAGCGCGCTTGCCCTCGCTCTTCTCAGTGAAGTTCGGGAACTGGTTGGTACCGAGGATAAACTCCTTGCGCTTGGCAGCATCGCCATGGCGCTTGACGTTGGTGGCGTTGATGTCGTCCTGAACGATGCCAGCCTTGACAGCAGCCAGGAAACCGCCCTCTTCCTCGATCTTCAGGAACAGCTTCCAGCCCTCCTGAGCCAGTGCATCCGTGAGGTGCTCGATATAGTAAGAACCAGCAGATGGGTCGACGATACGGTCGAAATGGCTCTCCTCCTTGATGAGCAACTGCTGGTTGCGGGCAATGCGCTCGCTGAAGTCAGAGGGCTTCTCGTAAGGAACGTCAAACGGTGTCACCACCATCGAGTGAACACCACCCAGTGCAGCACTCATAGCCTCCGTCTGCGAGCGCAGCAGGTTGACATAGCTGTCGAACAGCGTCATGTTATAAGTAGAGGTGGTGGCGTTGATGGTCATCTTGCAGGCACAGTCGCACTTCGGCTCATACTGCTTCACAATCTGAGCCCACAACAGGCGGGCAGCACGGAACTTGGCGATTTCCATGAAGTAGTTCTCCGAGACACCCATGTAGAACTTCATCTGACGGGCAGCGAGATCTACGTCGACGCCAGCATCCACCAGTTGCTGCAGGTACTCGTTACCCCAAGCCAGGGCATAGCCCAGTTCCTGGACGATGTAGGCACCGGCATTGTTCAGCGTCTCAGTATGAACAGTCATGACGTGGGCCTTCGGATAGTCCTTCAAGGTCTCAACGATTTTCGGACCATCGGCCAGCAGGGGCGTCACGTCCTTACCCTTGGTGAGCATGGCCTCGATGGGGTCGAAGCCCACAGTGAACGACAGCTTCTCCTTGTCGAAGCCCTTCTTGGTGAAGTAGGCGTCGACAATCTGCGCCAGCTCCAGAGCATGACGGGGACAGGTGCGGAAGTTCAGGTCGACAATCTCGCAGAAGATGCCTTCGAGCAAGGTCTCGATGAACGCTGCACTCACGTCGCTGCCCTTGATGCGGAAGCCCAGCGAGTCGATACCCTTGTTCAGGATGTCGAGTGCCTTCTTGTTAGCCTCCTTGGCATCTTCGACGGCAATGTTCTGGCGAATATACCACTCGTTCGAGTCTTTCTTGTTACCACGCACGAACGGGAATTCACCAGGTAATGAATCGGGTGTCTTGAGGTCTTTCAAGTCCTCACGACGGTAGAAGGGTTGCACGTTGAACCCTTCGTTGGTTCTCCATACGAGTCGCTTCTGGAAGTCGGCGCCTTTCAGGTCCACTTCAATCTTGTCCAGCCATTCTTGTTTGGTCGGAGCTTGGAACTCGCTGAAGAGTTTCTCTTTGTTAGCCATAAAATAGTGTTTTATTATATAAGTTGTTTTAGAATACTCGTTTCTGTACGAACTCGATTGCAAAGGTAGCAAATAATTCTGAAATAACGAAGAATTTAATAAATATTTTATATTTATGAAAAATAGTTGCACAGAAATGATAGAATTGAGCAGATTTTTTGTAATTTTGCAGGCAATTTCGAGAAAGTATTATATGGAATCGTTTCATTGGTTGAGAGAATTATTTACAACTACGGACTCCGTAGCACACATTGCATTGCTGTATGCAGTGGTGATAGCCGTAGGTGTGTATTTAGGAAAAATCAAGATAGGCGGCGTGTCGCTGGGCGTTACCTTCGTGCTGTTTGCCGGCATCGTAGCGGGACACATCGGGTTCACAGCCCCCACCCCTATCCTGACCTTCGTACAGGATTTCGGACTCATCCTGTTCGTCTTCATGATTGGTCTGCAGGTCGGCCCGGGCTTTTTTGAGACGTTCGGAAAACAAGGCATCAAGCTTAACGGACTGGCAGCATCGGCCATCTTGCTGAACATCCTGGTGATGTTTGCCTGCTACTACATATTCTTCGACACCAGCAACAAGATGAACCTGCCCATGATGGTGGGTACGCTGTATGGTGCTGTAACGAACACCCCCGGTCTTGGTGCCGCCAACGAAGCATTGGGTACGGTATTCGGACAGAACGCCCCGCAGATTGCCTCCGCTTATGCCTGTGCCTATCCCCTGGGTGTGCTGGGCATTATCGGTGCTATTATATTAATAAGGTATATCTGCAACATCAGACTGGAGAAGGAAGAGGCTCGTCTGAAGGCCATGGAAGAGACGGCGGCTAACAAAAAGCCCTATAAGATGCACCTGGAAGTGACCAACAAATACCTGGAGGGCAAGACACTGTTGCAGGTACACGACTTCCTGAACCGCGACTTTGTCGTGTCACGACTGGTTCACGACGGTGAGTTGTGCATCCCCAACCGCGACACTATCTTCCATCTGGGCGACCAGATGCTGGTGGTTTGTGCAGAAGCCGACCAGGAGGCCATCATGGCCTTCATTGGTCCCAAGCTCGACATTGACTTTGAGCAACAAGACCAGCCTTTGGTATCGAAGCGTATCCTGATTACCAATCCGAAGGTCAACGGCAAGACACTGGCCTCGATGCACTTCTCGAGTGTACATGGCGTGAACGTTACCCGCATCACCCGTCACGGCATCGACCTCTTTGCCTCTGCCGGACTTCCTATGCAGGTAGGTGATAAGATCATGGTAGTAGGTCCTGAGGATGCTGTAGAACGCGTGGCCAACCAGATGGGTAATTCGCTGAAGAAGCTGAACGCACCCAACATCGCCACCATCTTCGTAGGTATCTTCCTGGGACTCATCTTCGGTTCGTTCCCACTGACTATTCCCGGCATGCCCGTTCCCGTGAAACTCGGTCTGGCCGGTGGTCCACTGATCATCGCCATCCTCATTGGCCGCTATGGCTATAAGATTCACTTGGTGACCTACACGACGACGTCAGCGAACATGATGCTACGCGAGATAGGATTGGTGCTGTTCCTGGCCTCGGTGGGTATCAAGGCGGGAGCAGGGTTCTTCGAGACGGTTATCGACGGCGACGGACTGCTCTATGTGCTGACGGGTTTCCTGATCACCATCATCCCGATTCTGATCATTGGTCCGATAGCCCGCATGAAGTTCAAGTTCAACTACTTCACCATTGCAGGTATGATAGCAGGTACCTATACCGATCCCCCCGCACTGGCCTATGCCAACAGCATCTGTTCGAAGGAAGCACCGGCGCTGGGCTATTCAACGGTATACCCGCTGTCGATGTTCCTCAGAATCTTTACGGCACAAATCGTGGTGCTATTCTTCTGCGGATAGCCTAGAATCATCTAGGAAAGCCTAGGATAACCTAGGATCACCTAAGAAAAAAAATAATAATACACGAAATAAAAACAAAAATGAACAAATTCGCATTCCTGTTAGGCTCGTTGCTCGCCTTCGCCTCACAGCCCATGCTGGCCCAAATGGACGCCAGCATCAAGCTGAACGAGGTGATGACGCAGAACGAGACGAGCCTGATTGATGAATACGGAGCGCACAACGCATGGGTGGAGATTGCCAATATCTCGCACTCGACGTACAACATTCGGGGTATGTATCTGACCACCGACCGCTCCGTACTCGACAAGAAGATGAGTGTTCCTGAGCGCGTCAGCCGGATGTGCAAGATTCCCAACGGCGACGAGCGTACCAACCTGGCAGGACGTCAGCTCATTGTGTTCCAACTGGGCAGCCAGCCAGCACAAGGCGCGCTGCATCTCTCGGTGAAGGTCAACGCCACAGAACCCACGTGGATTGGTCTCTACAACGGTAACGCCACACAACTCATCGACTCTGTCACAGTACCTGCGCTGGGGGTCGATCAGTCGTATGCCCGCATTGCCAATAACGGCACGGCAGCAGACTGGGAAATCAAGTCGGCAGACCGCGTGACACCTGGCATCCAGAACCAACTCGTCGTCAGCGAGTCGAAGGTGGAGAAGTTCAAGCGCGAAGACCCTTACGGCTTTGGCATGGCACTGATGGCAATGGGTATCGTATTCTTCTGTCTGGCCTTGCTGTGGATTACGTTCACGCTGTTTGGCATGCTGATGCGCCACATGGACACCGCCAAGAAGGTGGCCAACACCCAGCCCATCAAGCCCATTACCAAGACGGTGGAGAAGACGATGGAGGTAGGACACAAGACAGGTGTCATGCTGAAGGAAGGCTTCGACACAAAGGGAATCGACCGCGAGGTGTACATGGCTGTCATCGGACTGGCTCTGCGCCAGTATGAAGACGATATTCACGACGTTGAGTCGGGCGTGATTACCATCGCACCGAAAAATACGGACTGGGACGATGAATACAGCCAGATGACTCATCTGCACGAGGCATTCATCCCCACCAAACATAACGCACCAAATATTCCAACAACCCCCGAACTGCACTAAATAGGAGACAACAATGAAAACATATAAGTATAAAGTACAAGGCGTAGACTACGAAGTAGAAATTGCCGAAGTAGAAGGTAAAATTGCCAGAGTCAACGTAAATGGCATCCCTTTCGAGATTGAGATGCAGAAACCCATTAATGCTGCCAAGCACCCTGCACTGGCTGCGACAAAGAGGACAGCATCCCCTGTAGCCCCGGCAGAGGCTCCCGCTGCAGCACCCGTTGCTGCCGCCCCCGCTCCTGCAAAGCCCGCCGCACAACCCGCTGCTGCTGCCGGTTCTGGCAATGTGTTGAAGGCTCCGCTACCCGGAACCATCAATACCATTAATGTCAAGGTGGGCGACAAGGTGAATGTCGGTGACGTAGTTATCGTACTGGAGGCCATGAAGATGCAAAACAATATCGAAGCAGAGAATGCCGGTACGGTCACTTCTATTCTGGTGAATCAGGGTGACACTGTCATGGAGGGTGCGCCCATGCTAACCATCGGGTAAAATGAAAAGTGATAAGTGATAAGTGAAAAGTGATAATTGAGATTATGTGGCAATTTATCATCGACAACTTCAATGAGTTCCTGACCTATACGGGCTTTGCCAACGTAACGGCAGGAAACCTCATCATGATAGCAGTAGGCGCCTTCTTCATCTGGCTCGCCATCAAGAAGGACTTTGAACCCCTGCTGCTCGTACCCATCGGACTGGGTATCATTCTCGGAAACATTCCCTTCCGCGCAGATGCAGGACTGGAAATCGGTCTGTATGAAGACAACTCAGTACTAAACATCTTCTATCAAGGTGTACGACAAGGCTGGTATCCACCACTTATCTTCCTGGGAATCGGTGCTATGACTGACTTCTCGGCACTATTGGCCAATCCCAAGCTGATGCTGATTGGTGCCGCTGCACAGTTTGGTATCTTCGGGGCATATATGCTGGCGTTGGCACTTGGCTTCGAGCCCAACCAGGCTGCTGGTATCGCCATCATTGGTGGTGCGGACGGACCTACGGCTATCTTCCTCAGTTCGAAACTATCGCCCAACCTGATGGGCGCCATTGCCGTCTGTGCCTACTCGTATATGGCACTCGTACCCCTGATTCAGCCTCCCTTGATGCGATTGCTGACCACCAAGAAGGAGCGTCTGATCAAGATGAAGCCTGCACGCGAAGTTAGCCAGACAGAGCGTATCCTGTTCCCCATTGTTGGACTGTTGCTCACCACGTTCATCGTACCATCCGGCCTGCCTCTGTTGGGTATGTTGTTCTTCGGTAACTTGCTGAAGGAGAGCGGCAAGACCACCCGTCTGGCAAAAACTGCCGGAGCTGCGTTGAACGATATCGTGGTGATGTTGCTGGGTCTGACGGTAGGCTGCTCAACACAAGCCTCTGAGTTCCTGACGCTGAACACCATCTTCATCTTTGCCATTGGTGCCGGAGCATTTATCATTGCCACGATGAGCGGTGTATGCTTTGTGAAGCTGATGAACGTGTTCCTGCCCAAGGACAAGAAACTGAATCCGCTGATTGGTAATGCGGGTGTGTCGGCAGTGCCTATGGCAGCACGTATCTCGAATAACCTCGGACTGGAATACGACCGCCACAACTTCCTGCTGATGCACGCCATGGGCCCCAATGTGGCAGGTGTCATCGGATCGGCAGTAGCTGCTGGTGCACTGCTCGGATTCCTCTCTTAAAACAAGATTATCATCCCCAAAAACATGGCCCAGGTAACTTCCGTATTACCTGGGCCAATTTGATTAACGCTTGCGACGTTTCTTGGATTTAGTAGTCTTGGAACGACGCTTTTGACTTGTCTTGCGTTTGGTGGCTTTACGCTTTGTAGCCTTGCGAACTTTACGCTTGACAACCTTCTTATTAAACGACGACGTATCGCCCGTGCTCTTCCATGTGACACTCTCTTGGGCTGTCATCATAGGAAGGTTCGGAGCAGGATTGCGCTCACAGTATTTCAAAATGGCATAGTAGTCAATATTCCTACGCTGATGGTTCTCGTAGAACCATATCTCAATACCCGCCGAAGCCGTAGCAATCATCACGATATCACGATCAAAACCTACATACCAACGAGCAAAAGGATGGGAACGAACCGTTGACTCCCACGTCGGGGCTCCATAGTGTTTCTGCATCCATTTGCGCAGGGCGACATAGTCGTCACGAAGGGTATTGCCCTGTTGCACTTGCGTCGTCAACAGAAGGTGATTAATCTTCGTGGAGTCCTTGCTCACATTCACATAGAGCCAAATGTCAAGTCCTGCAATGCGTCCAGAAAGCTCGTAACGATCCTCCTGCTGCAACCCTTTATCCACCAAAGCATCTATCAGTTCATCGGGCGTAAGATCCAATGGCTGGTCGACAAAATGGGTGTGCACCTGGCCCTGAATGGGGGTCAAACAGGTCAAGAAAGTGAGAAAAACAATATATTTTCGTATCTTCATATATGTCTAAATAGCAAAATTTCGCGCAAAGTTACGAAAAAAGCTTGTAAAAGCGAAGCGATTTGGGAAGATTAACGCAATTCGGCCTAAAATAAAGGCAAAACGGGGAAGAATGAGGAAGCATACAATACGAGGTGACGCAAAATTGGGAG
>JAEEGK010002518.1_pt1 | contig 45923 bp, 35 predicted proteins | sample 8958771 | NCBI WGS metagenome assembly JAEEGK01 (sample SAMN16246547, study PRJNA631951) | gut metagenome | biome: gut microbiome; feature: rumen; material: SC-attached | host: Bos | place: Iran: Karaj | collected 2018-10 | reverse complement strand
CGACCTTCAGGCCGAAAACCGCGACATCAACGTGGCTGTGTTCCCCATCAACCCCACCCCTGCTGACCTTAAGGCTATCGAAGACAGCGTGCGCAAGGATTTCACCGAATTCACGCAACAATCCATCGCCGAATTCAACCTCTCCAAAGGCAACGGCGTGGTTGATAGCACTTACTTCAAAGAATCCGACATCAATCTGCCCGAACTTGACAGCCTCATCTTCAAATCTGCTGTGGGCAGCTTCATCGAACCTTTCCTTTATGAGAATGTGAAGTGGTATTTCGGCAAGGTGTTTGGCGCAGCCAATCGTCCCGACTCTGTGCTTGTGGCCACCATCGAACTGCCGTTCAAGACCGCTCAATACAAAGAAGCTCCCTATTCCAAGAAGGAAGCACACAGAATCGCTGACAGCCTTATCGACGTGATTAAATCCAACCAGACTTCCATTTTCGCCCTGCAGCCCGACTATTTGTATGGCCGCGAACAAGGCGACACCACCTTCTGGCTTCCTGAAAGAGGCACGATGTCCACCCTTTACAACAACTTGTTGGAAACTCCTAATGGCGGCCTCTATCTTTACAAAGCCCCCAACGGCTACATCGTTTTCCAAGTGCTTGACCGTACCCAACTCATCGAAAAACGTCAATTTGTGATCTATGACTATGACGTAAACGCTTCTGAGGCCACATTCAATGCTTTGCGCTCCCAAGCCAACGAATTTGCCGCTGGTGTGAGCAATAACGAAGAGTTTATCGCCAATGCCGCTAAGAAGGGTATCCAAGTGGTCAACGGTCAAAAAGTGACCTCCATGATGGCAAACATCGGTCAACTTCCCAATTGTCGTGACATCGTGAGCTGGGCATTCAGCGACGAAGCGAAGAAAGACAACATTTCTGATGTGTTCAACATCGACAGAATGTATTTCGCAGTGGCATGTGTGGCTCAGGTCCGTGAAAAAGGTGTGCAGAAATACAAAGATGCGAAAGACGACATCAAAACGATCCTGGAGCGCAAGAACAAGCTGAACATGGTTGCTGACCAGTTGAACAAAGATCTTGCTTCCGGCTTCAACGCTGTGGCTCAGAAATACTCCGTTGCCGCCAACGACAGCGTGATGTTGAGCTTCGCCGGCGATTACTACATGAACCGCGGTGTCGATAGCAAGGCCATCGGCCAAATCTTCAACCTGCCCGTCAACAAATCGGCAGCAGTTTGCGGTAACAACATGGTGTATGTCGTGAATGTGAAAGAGCTGCGTGACGGACAAGCCTCACAAAACCTCATGATGGAGAAGAACTACCTCCGGAATGAATTGATCGGCCGTGAGCGCAACGAAAACACGCTCCTCAGCTACCTGATCAGCCAAGCCAAAGTGCTGGATAACCGCGTGAGATACTATCAGAAATAAGACGTAAGACTTGAGACGTTAGACGTAAGAAAAACGGCGCTTCGATGAAGCGCCGTTTTTTTATGGCATGTTCTTTTTCGCAAAAACATCCTCCACAAACAACTTTTCCGATTCCGGCAGGTAATGCCGCATCACGATTTCTGACTTTTTGGCTTGATACTGGACATCTATGGAAGTTGCATTGTTGAGCAACGACAAAAAAGTGTCTAAGGGGAATAACATTCTTAAGACACTGGGTTCAGCATCTTGATAATCCGTAAATAGAGCATCATGTTGGTCTAATGTCTTATGATTTCCAGCCGTATCTACGAAAGCAATGCAGACATCCTTTATCACAGTGTCCGAAAAATTAGTGATCGTGAACAAGCATCTTTGTTCATCTCCTTTGGAGAACAGCAAAACATTTGTGAATCGATCGTACATTTCGTTGGAAGCTCTGAATATGCTAGTATAAACAATTGTCGCGGAATCTGAGCGATTTATGTTCCACAAGTATGGAAGAAAGAGATATTTGTCAACCAGGTCCTCTTCCACTCTGCGGTCAAACAGGATGGTCGGAGTGAGGTGGCGCACAAATCCTCGCATCCACAGGTTGAATTCGAAGTCCTGGCAATGGCGGATGGCGTACTGCAACGTGTCTGCCAAAAGGGACATCCTCAAGTTCAGCTCTCGTGACGATATTGTGCTGTCATAGAGTGCCTGTTCCGTCGCATCGCACAACGCTTCGATTGACGAAATCCTGTTTTCATCAAACACATAGCAGCATTCCTGTCGTGTGAAATCGTCGCTTGACGTGTTTATTTTATGTTTCCGAGTGCAACCTGATTGGATGAGCATCAGAAATGCGAATAAAAGAATTGGAATGTTTCTCATGATCTTGTTTTTTGGGAAAATATTAGTAGTCGGACATCCGGAGAGCATTAGCGTAAAATTTTGGTTAATAGAATTGATTTGTTACTATAATTTTGATTTTGCCCAGACTACATTTTCTTCTCTCTGTTTACAAACCCGATGCCACCCGCAGACTCATCAAGAGGATACCGCCCCTTGATCTGCGGCAGGATTTCAAGAGCTGTATTAAAAGTTCTTCCTATCACCTCGTAAGCGTTTTGCGCCTCGCTCAGAAAATCGGAAGGGGTACGAACGTATGTGATATGCGTGCAAACGCATCCGTTTTCCTTAGCAGTAAATGTGGTGTGGTAACATTCATTATTGACATAGTTGGCCAGCACAGACTTCCCCTCCTCACTGATTTTGTCCCAATGCTCATCAATCTTGGCGCGATCAACAATCAAGGTCCTAAAAAAATTCTTATCGACACGCCAAAAGTATGACTCATATACTCTGCCATTCATGGTGTATTCCAAAACGCCCTCGTTCTTCTTGCACAGGAATCCTTCCTCGTTCATCTTGATCATCACCCGTTTCTCAAGGTCGGCGACGGTAGGGATGCTGAGCACAAACAGGTCGAAAAGATAAGCAATTCCTAAACACAGCGCCAATAGCGCAATCATAATTCCGAAGGAGAAGTCACCCATCGTTTCTGTAATGGCAGCCATCAGGGCGATATAGATGATGCCAGCGACCTTGTAGAGGTTTTCTTTTTTCATAGGGGTATGGTTATTTCTTAAATCGAATTTGTGTAAAGGGGAAAGTCTTCATTTCTGAATCGAAGCGTAAAGCAACTTGAAGAAATCGGCTGTGATGTCCATAAAAATCTTACTGGCGCGACGCAATTCTTCCATCACATTATGCTCTGTAATATAACCGGAATCATAATTAATAATCAAGTGCATGTACCGGGTGCCATCCTCGAATGCATCCATGTCAATCCTCTCCCACTCGTCGTTAGGATCGTTGCATATCCTATAGTAAAATGCAACTTGCGTGAACTTATAGTTTAGCATGTTAACAACACCTTTAAGATATTCATCTTGTTCTTTCGAAAGGTTTCGTCCGACAATGATGTCACATTCTATCGAATCCTGCCCCCAATTCCCTCGGCAATAAATATCTATAACCAAACCAGAAAATACACATTGAACACCTCCAGCACCTCCTGTGACCCTTTTAGATTGTTTATGTTCCAAAACATACCCTCTGAACTTCTCAACAAAACAACCGTGTTTTTGTAGAGCGTCAAAAATAGCATAATATTGTTTTCTTTCTTTTTCAAATAATTTTGCAAGTCCTTCCATAACAATTACAAAAACAGTTACAATAACAACCAGTTATAATCTAAACATATATGATGTTTCTAAAACCTTAAGGTCACCAGTCTGACAAATCGTCCAACAATTCGAGCCAATCCGTGATCGAAACCAATCAATCCAACTGTATTTGCCGAAAGGCACTATTTCGTTTCCTGCATCATCCAGGACGGCCCATATACCTTTCCCGCTGTTCGCGACACGGATGTTATCATTTTGATCGTTTTTTCTATACTTTTTCACAAGATGACGGTGCTCTGATTTGTTCCCAAAACGTTGCCACAAATTCACAGAGAATTACCCGACCAGCAAAACAATATGATTCTTACTTGCAGGTTTCAATCATTTGAAGTGCTTTGTTTTTGCTGTCTTTATATTAGAGAGGAAAAGGAGATAGTTTTGGATTGTTAATCATTTCAACATACTATTATTATTCCATTTATGTCAAGTACGTCTCTATTCTTTTCTGACATTCTTTAAATTTCTTCATGAAGTTTTTTTGCGTGCACAAATGAGCCGATTTATTATCAAAATCTTGCTTAAGTTCTTTTATTTGTTCTTTTTGAGACTTATATTTCTGATACACTTCGGCAAATTGTGGTTTATCACTTAGATAATTTTTTCGATCAACTCCTGTTAAATTCAAGAATTCTTCGAATTCTCGAAAATACTCTTTCTTATATACTTTTATCCTGGATTTTCCGTCTCGTATAGCCTTATTTAGTTCATCCAATTCTATTTTGTTTAATTGAATCTGTTTATGCAATTCTAAAAGTTTTGACTCTATCAAAGGGGACATCTGTTCATTCAGAGCCGTCAATTTGTCAATGAATTGGCAGACAGATGAGTCAAACTCACTCAACTGGCGAAATAAGTGCAAAAAGCATAGTAGTCCTGTAATTTTATCCGATTTTTCAAACATCATAGTCAGTTCTGGTTCTGTCTCAATTAAAGTGGAATCAAGCATTTCTCCAACATACGAAGTCCGTTTTTCCCCTTCCTGGAAATTCTTGAATTGTTCCAGCAACTGTTCATCGGAAGATTGTAATATATAATCTAGACCAGAAACAGCTCCCTTAATTTCTTCCACAATATACTTAGAAACAAAACGTTGCGGACTTTCTATCCACATATTTGCGACATCCACCAGAAATAAAAACATACTTTGCCAGCATGTGTCTCGATCTTCTTTTTCAAAAGAGCGTGTTGCGTTATGAAAAATCTGCCATTGAGTGCTCGGGTATATGACTGAATCCAAATAAGGTAATATCACAATATTATTTAGATAGACTCTGACATCAATATACCAGTTACACGGAAAAGAAAAATTAGTTGAAATAGTCACCGAAAGTCCGCCACCGAAATCAACAGAGACCGTCCTCCACCCTGACTTCTCATCGGAGTAAATCAATACCGAAGATTTGATGGATTCCAAGGTTTCATGATAATTACGCGCATATATATACCTAATAATATTACGGGAAAAATTTCTTCGTAATAGATTAGAACATTCCGCCGGTTCAATATTCATCTCATCGCAAAGCCATGCAGTAGTCTTTTGATATGCTTCTTGGGATTCAAATCCCAGAGGCGTTTCATTGTTTCTCAGCAAATATCCTCCCTGATTGACGAGGCTTCGTTTATAACTATCAAAAGAACAGAATTCGGGGGCATCAGCAACACTTTTACAATAACATCTATACGAATATGGGTAAATGTAATGATAAAAACGTTCGTTGATTGTCTGCTTGGGGTAATACTTTAAAAAAATGCCCTGGACATCCATTATCGTACAATCATCATCCTTACTCATCGCCTCAATCGCTGCCACAAGTTCTCGTGGATAATGGATTTCAACCTCGTCATATTTAAACCGACCTCCCTCATCCTTTATCACCCCGATAAAATCTCTGTTAATTATTCGCTTATTATCCATGTTTATTTGTTTCAATCTGTTACTATATTTCCAGCACTCTATTTTACAATCCCACTATTTCATAAGTCTATTAATCCTCTCTTTACATTCCTCAAATCTCTTTGAAAAGTTCTTTCGCAACCGCAAATGCGTGGATTTCTCTTCTTTTTGGCAATCAAGTTCCCTTAACTTTTCTCTCATAATGGTATATTCCTGATAAGCATCTGTTATAAGAGGATGATTTTCCAAGTAATCATTTAGGAGATCCTCTTTAAGATTGAGTGCCTTGATCAAATCTGGAGCATTCTCCTCTTTGCATTTTTTCATACGCGATTTAACCTCCTTTATAGCTTCTGCCAGATCTTCTATTTCTGCCATATTCTGTTGTATTTCCTCCGACAATTTAGACAGATAGGAGTCAATCATCGGGGTTATTTGATTGTTCAATGCGATCAAATCGTTTATGAATACACGTATCACAGGAATGAACTCATTCAATTTACGCATATTATCAAGAAAGAACAAACAACCGGTAATTTTTTCGACTTTTTCAGCATCGGCAAGTTCTTCCGGGAAAATTTTGTAGGATTCTTGATCCAATCCTGTACTCCAAACAAATGTTGTTCTTCTGTCTTCTATTTTATATCTTTCAAAGTGTTCTTTTAGCTCTTTAGGGGAGTTCCTTAAAATCTCTTTCAGTTGTTTTAACAGCTGACTAATCTCATCCACAATGAACTCGTCAATAAATTTTTGGGGATTCTTTTTTATCAAATTGGACACCGCAATCACAAAATCAAACGTCTTTTCCCAACAGACCTCCCTCTGAGGAACAAAACTACGAGTATAGTTCACAATTTGCAACCATGCGACAGAAGAGTATTTAATCACATCTGTATATGGGAGTATCGGTATATCTTTGTAGAAAAGATTACAATAGGCATACGATCTTGACCCATAACCATAGTTCGTGTGGATTTCAAAGCGTTCTATTTTGGATAATTGATGTTTATATGTAGTCCAACCCAAATTGTCAGTAGAAAACATGAAAGCGGACTTAGGGAGATTCTCCCTTAACCTATCATAGCAAATCGCATGGACATAACGAACGCACCCCTTGATAAAATATGATCGTATTTCATTTTCCAATTGTTTAAGGTCTCGTTCTGTTCTTTTACGAACTTCATCCTTGAATTTTTCCCGAAGATCCTCCATTTCAATAGTATACTTGAAATCGCTATTCTCCAATTTTTCAAGTTCTATTATTTCTTTAGCATACCTTTCAGGATCTCGATCATATTGCTCTTGGAACTCTTTAAGGGTTAATATCTGATTTTCACAGAAAAAAAACTGCTCTCTGTGTTCAAGGAACTGCACATATTCTTTCTCGGTATTAAAACCACAAGGGTATAGTTGATATTCTTCAATGTGACATGTTGAAATAAGGCCACCAACATCAACTTTATCGATTGGGAAATCTTGTTGATTGAAAAACTTCGGAGCATGTGACCACACATTATAAGTTGACTCATAACTGTTAGGGAATAGGTAGTTTAATCCTTTATCTCCAGTGCTATCCTTCGGGTAATATTTCCAAAAAAGTCTCTGTGCATCAATTATAGTTGATTGTTCGTCCTTTTCCATAGCTGTCATTTCCGCCACAAGTTCTCGAGGGTAGTTAATGTCAATTTCTTTGTATTGGAGCAGTCCACACTCTTCAACAACTACTCCAATATAATCTCTGTTTATAACTCTTTTTTCATCCATGGATGCTCATTTTTTATGCCGCAAAAATACAACTACTTCGCGAACCCTATATTCGTATTGGTTTGGATTGTTCATAATTTATGTTTTGGCATTCTGACCTCATTCCATTAGTCCATTGAAAAACCTTATCGGTATATGAACAGATGTTCGTTAAAAAAATGCTTGAACAAGACATATTGATCTTGTTCTCACCTGTCGGAAGGGACTACCTTTGACTGTATGATCCCAGCGAGGGTCTTGACTGCCTGTAACACTTCTCCATACGGTTTCCTTTCCACGAAAAGATGCCACAAATAATTCTGGTATTCTTTGTTCGTATAACCGTATTTTATTATAAAGTTCCTATACAGTTGCTCATCTTTTTTTATTTCAGACACCTTAAAATCAAATGAGATTTCTGACACCGGGAAGCCACTATTTTTCATAGTATTGAAGAACTTCTTCCATTCTTGCAGATCTTTATTTGAAGGACTCCTGTGTAACAGTTCGTTTCTTGTGGTATTAGTCTTCTCCAGTATAGATCTGTTATAAAAGCCAAGCTCGTTTTGGTGTTCTTTGTAAAAAGCCGATAGTTTATTTGCGTAAGGTATTTCGGAGACATCACTTATCGTATCTCGTATAGTAAAATAGTCTGGCAAGAACCATTTTATGTGTTGTATGGAAGATTGCAAGTCTTGTTCGACGTTCTCATAAAAGTAATTCAAAAGGAACTCGGCTTGTTGATGAGCACACCGGCAATACTCATAAAAATCTTGTATGTGCGACCGGGTTCCGTATCGCCAACGCAACATTTCACGATTGTCGCTTTCAAGCCTGTTCCTGTTCTCTTTACCTCCTATTCTCGAATAGTCAATTATGGAATCTGTTGTATCAGTACTGAAGTCAAGGCCGAGATATTTCTCTATACTTGAAATTCTCATGTTCAGATTTTCAATCTCCATACTGTTAGCCAGATTGCCCTGCGTTGTCTGAACAGAAGGAAAATTCATTTTCAATTCATCAACAAACCATTCATTACCTTCTTCTTCAGCCAATGCTTTGATGAAATCCAACAATTTTTTTAATTTTTCTTTGTCTTGAGCCATCTTATAAAATGTTTAAATCAAAACCAGAATCGCATAAAGCAGTAAGTTTCTTATTCAGTTCATCGTTGCGAGAGTCGTCCTTGGGCTGTTTTTGCAGGAACGGTTTGTGGACCAAGTAAAACCTTGATTTCCCGTTATCGCAATACGAAATCTGGATATTGTCATTATTTAAATCATCTTGTGACAACTGCTTGCTGATCTTGAAAGGTATTCTGGCAGCATTCTCTATATAGCAGAAACCATCCTGAATTTTCTCCAATTTTCCTTTGGAATGTGTGAAGTCGAATTCTTTGGCCCCCATTGTATATAGGAAGCGTAATTCTGTGTCAGAAGTCATTTCGCCATTCATTGTTCCAATCAAATTGTCGAAACGACATTGCAATTTTGCATATAACGGATTGTCTTCCCCCTTAACCATTTTCAAATACAGAAGTTTGCCTGCCAACACGCTGTCCAAATTTGGTGTGCCCTTTTTTATATATCCTTTCTCACTGGTATATTTAGGAAGAAAACGCCTGTATGCAATGTCATATCCATGGTGCTCCCAGATCGCGAGCAAAGAACGTATGTTGTGGACATATTTTTTTGTCACATTAGGAGCATTACACACGGTCAGTCCTGTCACTTCTTGTCGTGAGCCCTTTCTCTGAAGCCTTGTCTTGGAGTCATTGACAGTGAAATTCTGGTCTTCTATGATTCTACGAAGTTCCTTGATAAAATCCCCATCCTCCTGATAAACATTATGCATGCTGCTGAAAGTAATGTCGTCTGCGTATCTTGTATATGTCAGGCCAAAGCGGTTCGCAAGCCCATTCAGTCTCCTGTCCAGTTTGTCGCATATCATATTTGTGATTATGGGAGAAGTGGGTGCCCCTTGCGGAAGAACATACTTGTCACCATCGGGACTGCTTACCTTCATACAACAAAGACCAGCCATGACGTTAGCTATATTTTGATTGAAATTGAAAGGCGGCAATTGCAATCGTTTCCAAACACGTGCTTGGTGAATGCTTGGGAAGAAATCCTTCAAATCCGTATTGAACACATAATTCTTGCCAACATGCATCTTGGCATTGTCAACGACAGATTTCCCTACAGCAAACCCCATCGCATATTCTGAGGGTTCGTACATGGCTTGGAAAATGATATTCATGCATGAAAGAATAGATTTTAGGCCGTTGACTGGAGCGGAAATGCGTCTCTTGCCTCCAGATTTTTTGGGAATCTCGAAATCAGTGTATCTTTTCCTGTCAACTCTTGGGTTACAGTAATAGCAGAGCTGTCGAAGACTGAAGGGATGAGCCTTGTCTCCAAGCATGTCAACCTTCACTTCATTTAGCAAATGAAGCAGGTCCTGTTTCTCCGTCATTTTCGCCGCTTTTTCAGCAATAGTTTCTCTATTCATCTGTACATACTAAAACGTTCGTGAGAGTCTTCTGAAATTCGTTTTCTTTGTATATGCCATATATCACTATAATAACATCCAAAAACATCCAAACACCTTAAAACAATAACGCACTAACATTGCTTTTCCAGTTTGACCTGGAAATCCGGCAAGACGCCAGACAGTTTTCAAAATGCCATTTCAGAAGGACTCTCAAAGAACGTTTGTTTTGATGCCGCAAAAATAAAATTTATTTACGCATCCTTTTTTCGTATAACTTTATATTTTTCACTTTGTGCAATAATGCATCGTTCCATTTCATCACGAAGAATGCCAGGTTCAAGCACAATCATTTCTCCGAGCATAGACGCTATGGTTTGTTTAAGTTCATAGTTGACAATGCATCTCAATCTAATGAAACGGCCTCCGTTAAGTTGGGGATAGTTATCGCGCAGTTTTAAATCGGCAGTCCCCTTTACTTCCTTTTGGGTCGGATGCAATGGTTTAGTCCTAACATAGTTGTAAGACTTGTCCGAGACCCAGAGTAATATGTCGTCGATTTCAGCATCGAAGGGGATCGAGACACCAACCACATCAAAAATGTGGTCTTCCAGATTGAAATCCGAATCGATGTAGGCCGCATTCGGCTTCGGCTCGATTTTTCGGATTCTATCGATGGCGAGATTATATATCCTATCCGTTTCGTCTTTCCTACCGAAGACAAACCAACGTCCATTATATTGTTTCAAGGCATACGGATAGAACAAAAAGGTTTCTTTCTCAAGTTCAAATGGCTTGTAGATCATTTTGAGTGCGACCTTGTTCGAGATAGAGGAAAAAAGCCGACCCAATAGATTTGAGTTCTCAAGGTCCGGATTGTTGGCGAAAAAGATTATCTTTTTCTGGTTGGACTCGCTGTCTTTCAACCGCTGCTTCAATCCGTCAAGCCAGTCGAAATTGTCAAGCCCGTCAAATTGGCCTATAGTGCTAAGCACCTCGTGCAAAAGAATCTTTTCATCCTCTGAAAGCTCCTTTGTAAAGATGGAAAACGATGGGTCTTCGTATTTAATACAACGTTTGCCCTCGTGCCTGAACCTTTGAATGTTCGCACAGAACGGACGTTCAGACAAGTACTCGATGTCTTTCTCAATCATTCGCGATGAAACAGGCTTGTATCCGTATTCGTCCAATCTGTCATTGATCTTTTCAGTCAGTTCGTGTATGTTATAGTAATGGTTCTTGTCGGACAGCAATTCGTCTAACACTTTGTACCTTGTTACAGCATTCTTGTTTGCAGGCATAGATTTAATATTATATGTTTGTTTTTTAGACCTTGAATATTGTTGATATTCGTTCGGCTGATTACGATTCCATCGATTGGAGATTGTACTTTTGGTAGATCATAGAGATTTGCCCAGCAAAGTACTCTTTTAATTCATCCTCGGTAAAACCAAATATGAACATTAGTACGTCCACCTTGTTTTCATTCTTAAGCGTTCTCCACATTTCATCAAGGGCTTCCTGTTCGGTTAATGATTGGCAGTACTTTTTGTTGATAGTTGATGTGAAACTTTCCACTATCCATTGCAAAATCCGAACTGGCATACTCAAAAAGATCGTCCATTCTTTAGATGTTAATTCGCGTAGTTCAATTGAATTTAATTGAAAATCAAAACTGTTGCCCTTTGTTGAACTATAATTAGAACAAACCAACTCGCTTAACAAACTATCAAATTCGACTTTGTTCTTGCTAATCAACCGTTTAACAATCACTCTTTTTTCTCTTGTTGTTAATTCCATATTTATTCTTTTATTGTATGATTATACATTTGATTTGATGCTGCAAAAATATCAAAATTATGCGAAACCTATTTTCGGAATTTTTCGGTTTGAATAAACAACCTCGCATTATGCAACAGTATTTAAGAGAATTTGAGAGCCAATAATCTCAAGCATACCATAGTAGGACTCCTTAAAGTTGTCCGACAAGATGGTGCTATTTTGTAACATTTCTGTGATACGTAGTATTTCCTTCTCGCATTGGATATACAGTCCTTTTGCATAGTATTTCGAAATCTTCTTCATTGCCTTTTGGCAAGATTCACGAAGGGATTCTAGAGAATCAGAAGCGACAGGTTGAACCGCAACAGGTTTTGACACTTTGTTCTTTTTTCTTTTCACCAAGCTGTCACAGAACTCTTCATACTTTGATTGTGATTGGAATTCAGACAGGTGGGTCACATGCCATCCTCCACAAGCCACACAATAATAGGCACGCACTGGTGCATAGCCGCTTTCTTCTTTTATCGCTCCCGAATTAAATGATATGTAGCGTTCAGCCTTTTCCTTTGTCGAAAACAGAAGTTTGTTTCTGCGACAGTCGTAACAATACCTTGTATGTTTTGGCTTGATGGCTGTTGTTTTTTCTTTAATTTTATAATCTTCCGGAGCACTTCTGTAGGTCTTACTCATGACACCAATTTTTGGTTTGTAATTCCGTTTAACGCCGCAAAAATACACTCGTTTTACGAACTCTATTTTCGTCCACGTATAAAAATCCATCTTTTCACTACCCTCATAAATCCACATCATCCTTTAAAGCGATTGAAATGCACCCTTGCGCGTATGGGATTCCGTTTTGCCATCCTGTCCTTACGAGCCACCGCGTGACTTGACTATGACGACCGCCCTCTTCCGGCAAAACGGAATGGTGCATGGGTTGCCCGCCAGAGCAGTGCGCATCGCAACCCGCACAACCCGCAAGTGCAAGGACAACCGATCAACCAAACAACCCGCAAGTGCAAACAGAAACGAACAGCAAATGCACCATTCCGTTTGGCCACCCTCCCGTACCGGAAACTGATCAATGTACAATGAACAATGTACAATGTACAACAGGGAACCGGACTTTATCAAGTCAACCGACACCAATCCCGTTTTCCCCAGCATTCGTAATTGAAAAAAATTACTTGTTTTTAACGGAAGATGGCTTCGGAGCTTCAACATGTGGAATCATGCCTCGGCCAAACGGAACCTCCGTCTCGCAAGAGCCAAAAATCAGCGAAATTTCGGCCTTTAATATTAACAATCAACAAAATAAATTGTAAATAAAAATTACAACTCTTTGGCTTTCAGCTGCAACAAAAATCACGCAAAACCATTGACAAACAACGGTTTTTGTTGTATCTTTGCACCATCATTCTTGAAGACAAGACAAGAGAAAACTCAACCTATTTGTATAAACGAAAACAATGTAAAAAAATGAAAAAACAAGAAAACAAACAACCCGAAAGCAAAGCCCCTGTCTACATCAACCCAAAAACCGACTTCGGGTTCAAGCGGCTCTTCATGGAAGGGTTGAGGTCGCAAGTACGGCTGCTTGACCTCCTTAAGACATTCTTCCCCGAACCGTTAAAGGGGGCCTCCCGCGTGGTGCTCGACCCTACCGAGCTGCTCGGCGACATCGAGCGCGAAAAGAGGGTCGTCCTTGACATCCTCGCCACCATTGACAACGACACCAGAGCCCTCATCGAGATGCAACGCGCCCAAACGCTCATGTTCGCCGCAAGAAGCATCTTCTACACTTGCCGACTCGTCAGCAAGGGGCTGAATCGCGGTGACGAATACGACATCCCCACCATCATCGCACTCTGCATCACAGAAAAGACCCTGCCCGAATTCGCTGACCTTGAGGGCTTTTTCCACACCGTGCAGCTGAGAAGAGTGGATGGGAAAATTTTTTCTGAAAAAATAATATTGGGATATTTAGATTTAAGTAAATTTGCCACGCTGAAACCCGGACAGCTAAAAGACATACAATTCGCTGACAGACAGGAGAAATGGGGTTATTCGCTGGCCAACATCGGGCAGATGGAATTGCAGGATTTGTCGCTGGAGGACGAAGTCTTCCGCAGTTTGTTCGAAGACAGCATACACCAAAAACTGACCAAAATGGAAAAGGAAGCGTACAAAAAGAGCGTACTGGAGTACGAGGATGTGCAGGAAGCCGTCCAATACGCCCGCGAACTGGGAGAAAAGTCCGGCTACGACAGTGGCTACAACTGCGGTGTGTCGCATGGCTTCGACCAGGGTTACGACCAGGGTATCGAGAAAGGCATGGAAGAAGGACGCAAGGAAGGACATAATGACGAGAAACGCCAGCTCGCCCTCAACATGCTCGCCAAGGATCTTGCACCAAACCTCGTGGCGGAAATCACCGGACTGACGGAGGAGGAGGTTTGTGCCCTTGCCGCACACTGACTAGCGAAGCCAAAACCGCGCCAGCGCACGCAGAAGACGCAGTCAACCCCATAACGTGGCTTCGCCCGGACAAAAAAAGCGCTTCAAACGAAGCGCTTTTTTTTTGAATATAATATTGTAAGAACGAATAATCATTCGCCCCTACCCTTTACGCCTCGTCCACCATCTTCTTGAAGAAGCTGGCTCGCGCCGCGCCTTCGCCGGTGTTGAGGAGTACGGTCTCGCCATTGCGGATCTGTCCTTCCTCCAGGGCTTTGTAGAAGCCGGCCAGACAGACAACGGAGGCGGGTCCGAAGTAGATGCCGCGCTCGTCCTTGACGATTTTGCCGTATTTCGCCAGCTCGCTCTCCTTCACACGCAGGAACGTGCCGCCGCTCTTGCGCACGATGGGCGCGACAATGGGATACATGCCCGGATTGCCGGCGGAAAGGATGGAGACCATGGTCTGCGGATTCGGGATGACGGGATAGTCCTTCTCGTATCCTTCCGGGAATCCAGCCTTCACGGCACTCTCCCACCCCTGCACCATTGGGTCGCAGGTGTCCTGCTGGATCAGCAGCATACGGGGCATCTTGGTGTCCGGGAAAGTGGTCTGCAGGTCGCGGATGCCCTTGTCGAGGGCGATAGGGCCTGTGCCTCCCGCAACCGCCTGCACATACACATCGGGCATCTTGCCCAACTGACGCAGGTACTCAAAGACCATCGTCTTCTTGGCCTCCACGCGGATGGGATCGATGTTGCCCGTGGAAATCAGCACGTTGTTTTTCACGTGGAAGTCGTTGGCCTCCTTCTTGGCATCACCGTAGTTGCCGTCGCACACGACCACATTCTGGCCGTAGGAGCGAATAGCCGCAACGGAATCGGGACAAGCGTCATGCGGCATGAAGACCGTGAACTTGATGCCGGCTTCGGCCAAATAACGAGCGTACGCTGTGGCGGTGTTGCCCGTGGAAGCCACGCAGAACTCCTTCACGCCGTTCTCCTTGAACAAGGAAGCAGCCAACGAGGCGGCAATGTCCTTGAAGGTGTTGCTACCGCCGTTCAAGTCGTTGCGATAGACCATCACCTTGCAATCAACGCCATATTTCTCCCGAGCATATTTCTCCAAGAAATCCCACTCCTCAATCGGGATGGCACCCTCGCCCAATGAGACGATGTTCTTCTCGTCCATCACGGGCAGGAAGTCGAAATAGTGGTAGAAATTCGCGGGTTTGTGTTCTGGCTTCGTCAGTTCCGTGATCTTGTGATAATCAGCCGAATAGACAACATCGGCACGCTTGCAGCCGCACTTACACTGCTGGTTCTGTGAAAACCAAGTGGCAAAGTCGGGAATTGTTTCGCCGCACTGTGTGCAGACCAATTTGTATTTATTCTCCATAAGAATGCATTTATTTTCTTGACAAAGCGAACGATGGATTCGCGGCCGCAAAAATACAATAAATTCCATTGTGAAGTATCATTCGGTCAGAACATGTTTTGCAGAACAATCTTCTTAAAATCTGCATCTCGAACATTTGCTTTTCTAACAAAGAAGTTGTATCTTTCGAGGTTTAATAATACTACGATATGGAAGAAAAAGGAATGATACCACTAAACGAAGAATAATCGATGTCGAAGATATTCTTCATCAGAGGCGTGCAAGTGATGTTAGACTTTGATTAACCCAACAACCAATAACCTTTAACAAACCATTAATTTTGTATTTTTGCCGCCTCAAAATTAGACAAAAAATGAAAAAGATATTCGTATTCGTTCTGCTCAGCGTGCTCACCATCTTCCAAGCACAGGCCGTGCTCAAGGAGAAAGACCTCTTCCAGACGCTCGGCGTGCTGCGCGCCGAACTGCAACAGGCCTACAACGAACAGCAGATGATGATGGCGCGCTTCGAGAAGCGAAACACGGACCAGCATACCAACCTGATCCGCATGATGCAGCAAAGCAACCAGATTGCGCTGATGCTTTACTCGCAGAACGCCGACTTCACCTTCGACATGGCCTACGCCTGCCAGGCCGCCACAGAGCAGTACCACACCCTCAAAAAATACCACGCTCCCTACAACAAAATCAAGGAACGTCTTAACTCCGAAATCGAACGCTACGACGCACTCATCCAAACCCTGCGGAGACTCCCACCGCGCATGATGTCCGACAGCGATTTTGTGCAGATTCCCGACTCAATCCGGCAGCGAATGCCCAAAATGTTACTTGACACTGCTGGGAAAAACCTCTACATCCTTGACAAACAGGGCCTTGAAGACCGTGCGGCCTGCGTGGAATACGCCACGGCATTGCGTGACAACTACAAAAAAATGCTGGAGAATGTGGAAAAGGACCAGGAGCACTACGAACATGTTTCCAAACGTGTTGAAAAGCTCAACGCCTACGCCTTGTCGAAATACGAGCATATCCAGAAAAACATCTTCGTGAACGGCGGCGAGAACTACTTCCAGACCATCAAACGCTTCCGGATGCACTATCTCATCGCCAAGAAAGACGTGGACGACAAATACAAACCCTTCAAGAGAACTTCCGAATGGCGCGGTCCTGTGATCCTCGGCATCAGCATCTTCATGCTCTTCTACATTCTGGTGGCCAGCCTGCTCAGCTACGTCATCATGAGATGGTTGCTGCCGCGGAAATGGCGCATCTTCTTCGCTGACAACAAGAAACGCCCCTTCATCACCATCGCCTGCGGAGTGGCCATCTTCGCCATCTCCATCACCATTGCCAAATTCTTCGTGACGCAGAACTTCGTGCAAATGGCCATCCGGCTGATGATTTTCTACGCTTGGCTCATGGAAGTCATCCTTGTCTCCCTGCTCATCCGCCTATCCAGTGACCAAATCCGTGCGGGCGTGCGCTCCTACACCCCGTTCATCGTCATGGCCTTCATCGTCATCGTGTTCCGCATTATACTGATACCGAACAATCTGGTCAACCTCATATACCCTCCCCTCCTACTGGTCTTCACCATCTGGCAATTCTTCGTAATCAAGAAGAAAATCGCCAAACTGCCCGACAGCGACATGGTTTACACCGTCATTTCCCTTATCGTGATGATCGTGTCTTGTGTCGCCTCGTGGTTCGGATTTGTCCTGCTCGCGGTGCAAATCATGTTGTGGTGGGCACTTCAACTCGCTGCTATCCAGACTATCACCTGCTTCTTCGACCTCGCCAAGCTCTACGAATCCCGCCGTCTGCCGAAAAAAATCGCCAAAGATCGCGGTGAAGAAATCACCGGCAAGGAGGATTTGGAAAAACAGTTCAAGAAACTTCAACCCAAGATGGCCAAGGGGGAATACATCGGCCAGACTTGGTTCTACGACTTCCTATTTAAGGCACTGCTGCCCATCATGGCGGTGCTTTCTGTGCCGTTCAGCATTTACTGGGCTGCCAACATCTTCGAAATGGCCTCTGTCTGCCGCAAAATCTTCATGTATGTTTTCCTGAACAAGCCGGGCATCATACAACTGTCTTTATATAAGATATGTCTCGTCCTTGAACTTTTCTTCCTCTTCCGCTATCTGAACTATGCCATCCGTGCGTTCTACCAAATGCTCAAAAAACGCCGGAAGAAAAACAGCGAAATCCGCACCCAAGGCAATTCCACGTTGGCATATAACGTCATTTCCATCTTAGTTTGGGGATTATATGTCCTACTTTGCATGATGATTCTGGAAGTTTCCGGCAAGGGCATCTCCATCGTGATGGCGGGTTTGGCCACCGGTCTCGGTTTCGCCATGAAAGACCTCTTGGAGAACTTCATCTACGGCATCACCCTGATGACCGGCCGTTTGCGTGTGGGCGACTACATCGAGTGCGACGGTGTGCAGGGCAAAGTCGATAGCATCAACTACCAAAGCACGCAACTCGTCACGCTCGACGGCAGCGTGATCGCCTTCCAGAACGCGACCCTCTTCAGCAAGAACTTCAAGAACCTCACCCGTAACCACGGCTATGTGCTGGTGAAAATCCCTGTGGGGGTGGCTTACGGTGTGAATGTGGAAAATGTCCGTAAGATGCTGCTCCGCGACCTCCAGCCGTTGATCACAAAAAATTCAGCAGGCAAATATCTGGTCGATAGCAAGCAAGGATTTCAAGTGATTTTTGACGATTTCGGCGAAAGCAGTGTCGATCTGTATGTCGTCTGCTGGGTGTTGGTGGAGGAGAAAGCCGCTTTCATCGCAAAAGTCAAAGAGGTGATCTACAACACGTTGAATAAGAACAAGATTGAAATTCCGTTCCCGCAGCGCGATGTGTATGTACGGCACGTGGAGATGCCCTCCCAAAAAACAAAAGTGAAGAAAGCGGAATCTCCGATACCGGACACCGAGCCTGATGAAAAGGATGAGATCGTAGCGGCCGAGATGAAAACGGGTACACCGAAAAAAAGAGGCCGCAAGCCTAAAAAGAATATGGAAACCAACCAAAACGCAAATAACGATAAACAATCCGTATGACAAAACATTTGTTTGCACACTACAACGAGATTTTCCCGAAATACTGGGAAGAGCCCGCGTTAACCGATTATAACGGCACCGACAACTACACATTCAAGGAGGTGGCCGAACAAGTTGCCCGATTGCGTAACTATTTCCATGCAATGGGCATCCGACAGGGCGACAAGATCGCGCTCTGCGGCCGCAACTGCGCCAACTGGGCGATTTCCTACCTGGCCATCGCCTCATACGGCGCTATCATCGTGTCAGTGCTGCACGAGTTCTCCGGCGAAGATATCGAGACCCTCCTCAACCACTCCGACTCACGCCTGCTCATTGTGGGCCCTTACGTATGGAAAAACATGAACGCCGAGCACATGCCCGGTCTTGAAGCCATCGTCTCCCTCACCGACTTCTCCCTGATCGCCACCAAACGCGAAGGGGTGGAGATTTCGAAAGAGCCGCTGCACGTCCCGCAAAACAACCACATCTTCACGGTGCGCGACATCGACGACCTGCTGCTCATCAACTACACATCCGGTTCAACGGGATCGCCCAAGGGGGTGATGCTGACTTACCGCAACGTGTCCGCCAACATCGACACGGGATTGCACTTCCTTCCTCCCGGCGGCCGTCAGAACGTGGTCTCCATGCTGCCACTGGCCCACATGTACGGTCAGCTGGCGGAGTTCTTATACCCCCTGGCATCTGGCTGCCACATCCACTTCCTGACGAAATCCCCCACTCCCACCCTCTTGATGAAAGCCTTTGCCGACGTGCATCCGTATATTATTGTCACGGTGCCGCTGGTAATCGAGAAAATCTGCAAACGCGCTGTCATGCCCGCACTCGAGAAACCCTCGGTGCAGAAGCTGCTCAAATATCCGGTGATACGGAAACTGGTGGTCAACACCATCAACAAGAAGCTGATGAAGGCCTTCGGCGGTCAGCTCAAATACTTCATCGTGGGTGGTGCGGCCATCAATCCAGACGTGGAGAAGCTGCTGCTCGACATCAAGTTCCCGCTTGTGGTGGGCTACGGCATGACCGAGTGCGGACCGCTTATCGGAGGCTGCTTTGTCCACGAGTTTGTGCCGCGCTCCGGCGGTCACATCCTCCCCGGCAACGAAATCCGCATCGAATCCAACGACCCCTACAACGAGGTCGGAGAAATCCTGGTGCGTGGCGAGCATGTGATGCAGGGTTACTACAAGAACGAGGAGGCCACCCGCGCCACCTTCACCGATGACGGCTGGATGCGCACCGGCGACCTCGGGCTCATCGACAAGGACAACAACATCTTCATCAAAGGCCGTAACAAGACCATGATCCTCGGCGCCTCGGGCCAAAACATCTATCCGGAAGAAATCGAGGGCAAGCTCAACGACATGGAAGGCGTGGTCGAGTCGGTGGTGGTGGAACGCGAAGGCAAGCTCATCGCGCTCGTCTTCCCCGACTACGAAGGCGAACTCCGCTTCCGCCAGACCATCCCCGAACTGATGAAGGAGAACCTCCAGAAACTCAACGAGAAACTCCCCAAATACGCCCAGATCTTCAACATAGAGCTCAAAAAGGACGAGTTTGAGAAGACACCGAAACGGTCGATCAAGCGGTTCCTTTATAAGTAATGGTTATGGGTTATTGGTTATTGGTTATTGAAGGTTATGGTTAGATAGTTTGAAGGTTAGATGGTTAATGGGGGAGCGTACGAAGTTCCAATTATCAATTATCAATTATCAATTATCAATTCATGGAATCTTTGACAATTTCCGGCAACAGCAAGCAAGAGAAATACGCCTCCCTTCTTCCGCAGATGGAGGCGGTGATAGACAGCAGCGTGGACATCATCGCGAACATGGCGAATATGGCGGCGATGCTACATGAGACATTCGGGTTCTGGTGGACCGGTTTTTACCGCGTTATTGGCAACGAGCTGATATTAGGACCGTTTCAGGGGCCGCTCGCTTGCACGCGCATCGCGTACGGGCGTGGCGTGTGCGGTACCGCCTGGAAGGAACGCCGCACGATTGTGGTGCCCGATGTGGAGCAATTTCCCGGCCATATCGCCTGCTCCTCTGCCTCCCGCAGCGAAATCGTGGTGCCCGTCTTCCAAAACGGTGAGGTCATCGCTGTTCTCGACATCGACAGCGACCGCCTTGCCACCTTTGACGAAACGGACTCCGCCTATCTCGAAAAAGCCGTTACGTTTCTGTAGCAGCGTATCGAAAAAAAGTGTATCTTTGCCGCCGATTTTAAAACACCTTAATTAATTAATAAACAGTATGAAATCAGTATCTATTAGCGGTTCTCTGAGAGAGAACGTAGGGAAAAAAGATGCAAAAGCCCAACGCAACAAGGGCATGATTCCGTGCGTGATTTACGGCGGAAAAGACCAGAAAATGTTCGTCGTTGACGAGCGTCAGTTCAAAAACCTGCTCTACACCCCAGAGGTGAGATATGCAGAGGTGAACATCAACGGCGATGTCCGTAAGGCTATCGTGCAAGAAACCCAATTCCATGCCATCACCGACAAGCTGATGCATGTGGATTTCCTCGAAGTGGTTGACGGCAAGCCCATCACTATTGAGATCCCCTTCAAAGTGAAAGGTACCTCTCCCGGTGTCCTGAAGGGTGGTTTGTTGAAGAAACGCGTCCGCAAACTCAAAGTGCGTGGTCTGCTGGAAAACATCCCTGAAGAAATCGTTGCTGACATCTCCTCTTTGGAAATCAACGACATGACTAAGATTTGTGACATCCACATCGACAATCTTGAAATTGTTGACAACCCCAACAAGGTTGTTCTGCAAGTTGTCCCGACCCGTGGTTCTGCCGCTGCAACCACAGAAGAGGAAACAAGCGAAGAGGCTCAATAACGAATCGTATTTTCCAAACACCTATAAACCGGCCCGAAACGGACCGGTTTTTTTGTTGACCAAAAGACAACTATAACTTTGAGCTTTGAACTACGACCAAACATCTAATATAGAAAGAGGCCTCCGTCAGGAAGCCTCTTTCGCACATAACACAACACATGAATGCGGGTCTCGTTTTTGGGAAAAACTCAAACGACCCGCTTCTTCTCTACTGATGATCAACAAACATAGAGTCGATCAGTTCAGCGTATCTCTTTGAGATTTTATTCCTCTTCACTTTCAAAGTCGGGGTCAAAAAACCATTGTCTTGAGTCCACTCGTCGGCAAGTAATTCAAACCTCATCACATTTTCTGCCTTGCTCAACTCCTGATTATATTTATTTATCTCGCTCTTAATCAGGTTCTTGACATTCAAGTTTTCGACCATCTCTTTCGGGTGCGAATATATAATTTTTTCTGATTCACACCAATCTTTTATTGCAGAAAAATCTGGAATAATTAACGCTGCCACAAATTTCTGGTTTTCTCCAACCGCTAGAATCTGGTCTATATACTTGGATTGCGACATTTTTTCCTCAATAATTTGCGGGTTTACATATTTGCCCATTGAGGTCTTGAAAATATTTTTTATTCTGCCGGTGATGACAAGCTGTCCGCGTTCGGTGAAACGTCCCATGTCGCCGGTGTGCAACCAGCCGCTATCGTCGATAATCTCGCGGGTCTGTTCCTCATTTTTGTAATAGCCCATCATCACGTTGTGACCACGACAGATAATCTCGCCCTCCTTGGTGATGGCCACATCCACGCCGCCAAGCGGAAAACCGACCGTATTGGCCTGACGGCCATACTTCTCACGGCAAGAGACGGCAATCACAGGAGACGTCTCCGTCATGCCGTAACCTTCGAACACCGGCATACCGATGGCGGAGAAGAATGAGCAGAGTTCCGGCTTCAGCGAAGCGGCACCGGAAACGAGAATGTCGAAGTTATCGGCGCCCAAACCTTTGCGGATCTTGCTATATACCAGTCTGTCAGCCAACTTGTGCTGCATATTATAAACAGCCGTTCTGTCCTCATCCTCAATGTTGTACTTCAACGCAATCTTCACCGCCCATTCGAAAATGGAACGTGCCGCACCCGTCTTGGTCTTTCCGGAGGCCTCTATCTTCTCATAGAATTTCTCCAGGACACGCGGAACCGCCGTCATCATTGTCGGCTTCACCTCGCGCATGGCCTCCGCAATCGTCGCCAGATTAGACACATAATATACGGTCATGCCAAGATATTGGTAAAGCAGCACGATCATATTCTCGTAAGCATGGCACAACGGCAGGAAACTCAGGCCTTTCTTCGACCATTTTGAAGGGATATGCTTCAAATTCTCAATTTGGGAAAGGATGTTGTGATGGGAAAGCATCACGCCCTTGGGGGTTCCTGTGGTCCCTGACGTGTAAATGATCATCGCGCACTCTTTCTCATCGTTGGCGGCGCGCATTTCATTCAATTTCGTCTCGTCGTAATGTTCTCTGCCCAAAGCAATCAGCTGGTCCCAATAAGGATAGTCCTTGCGGTCAACAAACGTGTAAATGTCCTTCAGGTTAGTAAGGCTGTCGGCAACCGACTGGACTTTCCTCATCACGATTTCGCCTTCCAGAATGACCAGCTTAGCCTCGCAATGCTGAAGGATATACTGATAATCCTCCGCCGTGATGGTCGGATATATCGGCACTAAAACGGCACCGATCTGGGTCACGGCCATCTGGGTAATGGTCCATTCGGGACGGTTGGTGGAAATCAACGCCACTTTGTCGCCTTTCTGGATGCCTTTTGCTATCAGCGCACAACTCAATTCATTGGCTGTCTTTTTAAATAATTGCGGGGTATATTCATTCCATTTGTTCTTTCCAATCTTGCCTGACAAAGCAATCTTCTGATCCGGATGACGCTCCTCATACTGGAGCATAATGTCATAAATACGTTTGATTTTCTTCATTACAAAAAATTGGTTAGTGATTTTTCAGCCGGCAAAAAAACGCTTTTTATAGCAAAAAAAAGAACAATTGTGACGATTCCCGCAGCGAAATGGGCGAAAACGAACCTATGAGTGACAAAAACACGAATACGGGGACGAATCTCGGATTAGAACAGAGCGGAAAAAGAAAAAATAGTATCTTTGCGGATTCTTTTTTGGATATAATGATACGTAAAAATATACCCGAATACTATGTCACCAGGGACAATATCATCTTCTTTCTGATATTTGTGTTTGTGTATTCGCTTCTTTTTGTCAATATTTTCACCCCGTTTCAAGGGGCTTGGTATAACGTCCAGCATTACACCCGGGCACAGCTTTTCACCGACACGCTGATTATCACTACCGGAGGGACGATTGTCCTTCTCATAAGCCGCATCATCATGTATTATGTACACAAGAGCAAGCCACTCAGTCATTTACAATATTGGTTTTGGCAGGTTGTAGAAATCTTTTGTATAGCATTCCTCTACGCTTTGATTGTGCATTTTGTCACAAAAGACACCCGCGAATTTTCCGATATTTTCGCTCGGGCCGTTATTTTTGTTCCCACCATACTGATCATTCCTGTCATCATCACCCTACTCTATTTCAGCACGCGTGAAAAAGACGAAAAAATATCCGCTTTGGAATCTCAAAAAGTTGAAAGTAATACATCAAGTAACATTAAGGAACAATCAGGGGACGAAAAAGTTAACACATCTGCGAAAGACAATGAATTTTCCATTTCCGATGTTTTTGCAGGAGACGATATGATATTGGACAATCATTTAACGGGAACGGAGGGAAGCCCTCAAAGCCCATCCGCTTCTTCTGCGGTCAATGAAAAGCCAGACTCCGTTTCAGAGAGTCCTGCCATGTCTAAAATCGTCAATTTTTTTGATGAAAAAAACGAATTGCAATTGTCATTACGTCTTGACCATATATATTATATAGAGTCGGCGGAAAACTATGTTCATATCTATTATCGAAACAAAGAGTCGGTGGAACGCTTCACCTTGCGAAGTCCCTTGAAAAAACAACAGGAAAAGCTTGAGAAATACGGATTTATACGTTGCCATCGCAGCTTTTTGGTCAACTTCGCCAACATCCTGCTGCTCCGCAAAGACAAAAACGGTCCCTACCTTGATTTCGGTCAGGACGGACTGCAACAGATACCCATATCAAAAACGTATTTGGATGCCGTGACCGCCTATTTTATCCAGAACAGTGACGAATAATCATCGATATGCGCAAGAAATCGGACAAATACACTTTCATTGTTGACTTTTTTTCCAAGACCCAACCGGATGTTTCCTCAGAGTTGAATTTCGGGAGCGCATACGAGCTGTTGGTTGCCACGATGCTGGCGGCGCAATGCACTGACAAACGTGTCAACATGGTCACCCCGGCGCTGTTCGCAGCCTATCCTACTGTGTCAGATTTGGCGAAAGCAACGGAAGAGGACATATTATCGTACATAAAATCAGTATCTTACCCAAACAGCAAAGCGCGTCATCTGCGACAGATGGCGCAAATGGTCGTAGAAGAGTTCGGGGGTGAGATACCCTGCGTAATAGATAGTCTGACAAAGTTGCCGGGAGTTGGACGTAAAACAGCCAATGTGGTGTTGGCGTTTGCTTTCGACCAGGCTGCCATGCCGGTTGACACGCATGTGTTCCGTGTTTCGCACCGGTTAGGACTGGTCCCCGACGCCGCCAAAACGCCGGAAGCGGTTGAGAAAGAACTGGTTAAACATTTTCCGAAAGAGTACATCTCGCGTGCGCACCACTGGTTGCTGCTCCACGGCCGGTACATCTGCACTGCCCGAAAACCGCATTGTGAGAAGTGCGCACTGGCTGCCATTTGCGATATGGAAAATCGCAAATCGACACTTCAATAACCAAAAACCCATAACCATTATAAATATGGAACTTGACGACGCTTATTACATGCGGATTGCCTTGCAGGAGGCAGAGGACGCGTACGCGGAGGATGAAATTCCCGTGGGGGCCGTGGTCGTTCTTGACAATCAGATTATTGCGAAAGGGCATAATTTGACGGAGACATTGAAGGATGTGACGGCTCACGCCGAAATGATGGCCATCACTTCCGCCGCTAATGCGTTAGGTGCCAAATATTTGCAGGAATGCACTTTATATGTCACCTTGGAGCCGTGCCTGATGTGCGCCGGTGCCATCGCCCACGCGCAGATCAGGACATTGGTATTTGGCGCGGATGATCCGAAACGGGGCTTCAGTGTCTATCTCAAGGACAAATTTCCCTCCAAGGCGGAAATCCGGCGGGGAGTTTTGGCGGAAGAATGCAGCGACTTGTTGAAGAAATTCTTCGCGGAACGGCGGTGAAACAAAAAAAGCTGAAGAACACTTCAGCTTTTTGTTTAGTAGCGGGGGCAGGACTCGAACCTGCGACCTCCGGGTTATGAGCCCGACGAGCTACCACTGCTCTACCCCGCAATGTTTACGGCTGCAAAAATACACTTTTTTTGAATTTAACTATAAATGTCAAAAAAAAATTTTTTCGTATCGTATTTTTTGTATTTTTGCCGGCTCAATTGAAAGAGGCTCTTCAATTGATTATTAAACAATTAACCTCAATGTTTCATCTTAAAAAAGCCCCTGTCTTTGGCTAATAAAAGACAAAATTTTATGTCAGAAGAATTATTGAATGCTCCTGAACAGACTCAAGAAATCGAACAAAATGTGGAAAATGTTGCCGAAACTGCAGCAGAAGTGGTAAATGAAGTTGCCGCTCCCGCAGTAGAGGAAGAACTCCCCGCCACTGAAGAGAAAGCCGCCAAAGCGCCTCGCAAAATGCATAATTTCGAAAATGCATACGCCGACGCTATGGCCAACTTCGATTGGGACAAAGTTTCCGACCAAAACGACCGCTACTCCAAAGAGGAGCAGGCCCGTTTGGAAGACCTTTACACCAAGTCTTTCAAATCCATCGACCAAGACGATGTGATCAAAGGTAAAGTGGTTTCCATCAACGACCGCGAAGTGGTGCTCAACATCGGATTCAAATCCGACGGTGTCATCAACGCTTCCGAACTCCGCTACAACCACGACCTCAAGATCGGTGACGAAATCGAGGTTTACGTTGAAAGCCAGGAAGATGCCAACGGCCAAATGCAACTTTCCCACAAACGCGCCCTCATTCTCAAATCATGGCAGCGTGTCAACGAAGCATACGACAATCAAGAAGTTATCACCGGCTATGTGAAGGGTAAGACCAAGGGCGGTCTCATCGTGGACGTTTTCGGTATCGAAGCCTTCCTGCCTGGTTCTCAGATTGATGTGAAGCAAATCCGCGACTTTGACGTCTATGTCGGCAAGACCATGGAGTTCAAGGTTGTGAAGATCAACCACGACTACAAGAATGTCGTCGTTTCCCACAAGGCCCTCATCGAGGCTGAAATCGAAGCTCAGAAAGCTGAAATCATCAGCAAGCTCGAAGTCGGACAAATCCTCGAAGGTACGGTCAAGAACATCGTCTCTTACGGTGCATTCGTCGATCTCGGCGGTTTGGATGGCCTTATCCACATCACCGACCTCTCTTGGGGCCGTATCAACCATCCTTCCGAAGTGGTTGAGCTCGACCAAAAGGTCAACGTCGTTATCCTCAACTTCGAAGAAGGTAAGAAACGTATCGCCTTGGGTCTCAAACAGCTCACTCCTCAACCTTGGGAGAAACTCGATCCCAATTTGAAGGTTGGTGACAAAGTCAAAGGTAAAGTGGTCGTCATCACCGACTACGGCGCTTTTGTGGAAATCATGCCCGGCGTGGAAGGTCTTATCCACGTTTCCGAAATGTCTTGGTCTCAGCACCTGCGCACCGCTCACGACTTCCTCAAAGTCGGTGACGAAGTGGAAGCTGTGGTGCTCACCCTCGACCGCGAAGGACAGAAGATGTCCCTGGGTATCAAGCAACTCATCCCCGATCCGTGGGCTAACATTCTGGAGAAATATCCTGTCGGTTCCCGCCACACCGCTACGGTCCGCAACTTCACGACCTTCGGTATTTTCGTGGAACTGGAAGAAGGCGTTGACGGCCTGATCCACATCTCCGACCTCTCTTGGAACAAGAAGATCAAACATCCCGCCGAGTTCACCAAAGTGGGTGAATCCATCGACGTGGTTGTTCTCGAAGTGGACACCGAGAATCGTCGCCTGAGCTTGGGTCACAAGCAATTGGAAGAGAATCCTTGGGACGTTTATGAGACCATCTTCACCGTTGGTTCCGTTCACGAAGGCACCATCACGGGCGTTAACGACAAGGGCGCTACCGTGCTCCTTCCTCACAACATCGAAGGATTTGCTTTCAACCGTCATCTGCTCAAAGAGGACAAATCCACAGCTAAGGAAGGCGAAACCCTCCCGTTCATGGTGGTTGACTTCTCCAAGGATGCTAAGAAAATCCACCTCTCCCACACCAAGACTTGGCAACCCGACAGAGATTCTGAAGAGAGAGTCAAGAATGACGAAGAGAGACAGAAAGAGCGTGATATTCAAAAGGTTAACGAGAGCAATGTCGAAAAGGCTACCCTCGGCGACTTGAATGTCCTGCAATCTCTGAAAGAAGATCTTGAAAAGGAAGGGAAGTAAGACTTAAGACTTTAGACTTTAGACTTTAGACTTAGGACTTAGGACTTATAATTAGTAAAGACGTGAGGCTATTGAAAAGTCTCACGTCTTTTTTTATTCATCATTATTCATTCTACATTCTTCATTAAAAAAAAATGTACCTTTGCGGTCGCAAAATTGAAGTATCATTCTAAATCAAAAAAATATGAACGAAGAAATGCTGAATTTGAAACCCGCGAAGGTTTTCTATTATTTCAATGAAATCACGAAGATTCCGCGTCCGTCGAAACGCGAGGAAAAGATGTCACTTTGGCTGGAAGAAACCGGCAAGAAGCTGGGATTGCCCACCAAACGCGACAAAGTCGGCAACGTGCTGATATCCAAGCCCGCAACACCGGGTAAAGAAAACGTTACCCCCGTGGTGCTGCAGGCCCACATGGACATGGTGTGCGAGAAGAACAATGACAAGGTATTCGACTTTGACAAGGATGCTATCGAGACTTACATTGACGGCGAATGGCTGAAGGCCAAGGGCACGACTCTCGGTGCTGACGACGGTATCGGCGTGGCCCTCGCGTTAGCTGTCCTTGATGACAATGAGTTGGAACACGGTCCCATCGAGTGCCTCTTCACCATTGACGAAGAGACCGGCCTTACCGGTGCCGCTGCTGTGGAAGCCGGCTTTATGCAAGGCAAGATGCTCCTCAACCTCGACTCTGAGGATGAAGGCCAGTTCTTCATTGGTTGTGCCGGCGGCCAGGACACTGTGGCCAAGGTCCCCGTTGATTATGAGCCTGTTGAGGGCGACTGCGAATTCTTTAAAGTCGAGGTTAAAGGTTTGCAGGGCGGTCATAGCGGTGACGACATCAACAAAGGTCGCGGAAACGCCGTGAAACTCCTCGCCCGCATCCTCTGGAACTCTTACAGCGACTACAACTTGCGCGTGGCAGACATCAATGCCGGCAACTTGCGCAACGCTATTGCCCGCGAAGGTTACGCCATCGTGGCCGTGCCGAAAGACGAAGTTGAAGGATGGAAAGCTTATCTTGCCGAAATGGACAAGACCTACAAGGCCGAGTTCCACACCACCGACCCCGGCGTGACGGTTACTGTGGAACCCACCGCTGCCGTGAAAGAGGTCCTGGAGGAAACCCTCCAAATCGATGTGTTGAACGCTCTCGTGGTCTGCCCGCACGGCGTGGCCGCCATGTCGCAGGACATTCCGGGCTTTGTGGAGACTTCCACCAATCTGGCATCCGTGAAGATTGTGGATGGCGAGGTGGTGTTCACCACCAGCCAACGCAGCTCCGTGGAATCGAAGAAACGTGCCATTGTCGATAAGGTTTCCACCACCTTCTGGATGATCGGTGCCGACGTGGTGAATTCGGACGGCTACCCTGGATGGAACCCAAATCCCAACTCAGAGGCAGTGCGTGTGCTGACCGAAGCATACCACAACGTCTTTCACAAAGATCCGCAAGTGTTGGCCATCCATGCCGGACTGGAATGCGGTCTCTTCTCCGAGAAGTATCCTGACATGGACATGGTCTCTTTCGGCCCGACGTTGCGTGGCGTTCACTCTCCCGACGAGAAACTCGAAATCAAGACGGTGCAGATGTGCTGGGACTTGATGGTCGAGTTCTTCAAGCTGCTGAAATAATAACATGCACATAAATTGCCATGAATTATCCATGAATTTCTCACAAATTTGATTCTTGGATAATTCTTGGTTCATTTATGGTAATTCTTGTTCTATGCTAAACACGAATTGTCATGAATTATCCATGAATTTCTCATAAATTTTATTCTTGGATAATTCATGGTTCATTTATGGTAATTCTTGTTCTATGCTAAACACGAATTGCCATGAATCGGCCATGAATTTCTCATAAATTTTATTCTTGGATAATTCATGGTTCATTTATGGTGATTCAAGTTTAATACCTACTACCGAATCACCATTCATCATAGTCATCATCCGTATCCTGTACAAGTATATTCATGTCTTTGTCTAGCAGAACACACTCGTTTTCGTTCTCAATGAAAGCATAACGCTCCCCTTCCAAACTCGTAGCACCAAAATTAATCAGGATTCCTATTGGTTTTTTGGTCAATCTGAGATAATTGAACAACTGCGCACGATGGACAGGCTGCAACTCTTTAACAGACTTCAACTCCAGCACAATATCTCCCACAACAATATCCATACGATACTGTTTGTCCATTAATCTGTTTTTGTAGTAACAATTAATCTGCTTCTCCATCTCATTTTCAATGCCGCAATCAAGAAGTTCCAAATGCAAAGCCTCTTGATACACGCCCTCCATCAGACCCCAGCTTAACTCACGGTGTACCGTCATTGCTGCGCCAATTATTTTATACACCGTACCTTTGTAGTCTCTCAAGTTCTTCATTTTCTTTATTTTAAGATTATCATTGTTAGTATTACAACTGGCGCAAAGATAAAATTGTTTTCAATACGGAACACCGATTATATAACAACAATTCAACAATAAATCAAAAATTTAACAAAATATGCAATAATCGATTCATTTATTGATCAACAACAATCTTTTTTGACAAATTAACAGAAGACAAAAATAAAAGACACATCAAATAGAACATTTTAGTATTTTTGCCGCTGAAATTTCAACGATTAATATGGTCAATGCTAAAATAAAGATAATTATTGTTGTTTTAACCACACTTTTAACTATAATTAGCAGCAGCAGCTTTGCACAAAACAATCCTATATTGTTGAACAACCTTTCTGTAGAGTATCAAGACGGTTCGCAGCCGCTGGCCACCAGCATCCCGCGTTTCAGCTGGCGATATGAATCCGACGTCCCCTATTTGAAGCAGACTTCTTACCGCATCATCGTGGCTTCTTCGAGAGAATTGGCGGAACAAGGTGTCGGCGACCTTTGGGACTCCAAGACCATCGCTTCCGATCGAATGCTGCTCATCCCCTACGAAGGCAAACCGCTGCGCAGTCGCGACAAGGCCTTCTGGAAGGTTATCGCCACCTTAAGCACATCAGCATACGATGAAATAAAAACATTTTCTTGTGAAAGTGGTTATATCAATTCCTTCGAAATCAGCCTGTTGGACAGCACCGACTGGCAAGCGGAGTGGATTGGCGGCGACTTTTACGGCGACATTCTCCAAGGACATTCGCGCATTCCGGCACGTCACCTGCGCAAAGAGTTTTCCCTGCGGAACAATATCCGTGAAGCCCGGCTGTATATCAGCGGGTTAGGGCAATACAGTGCCTATCTGAACGGTCAGGAGGTCGCGCCCGAAGAGATTCTCAAACCCGCCCTCTCCGACTACAACAAGCGGGTCTATTTCAATGCTTACGATGTCACCGACATGCTCAAGAAGGGCAACAACGCTGTCGGGGTCACGCTCGCGGGCGGCCGATACTACACGGTGCGCTACAACGAAAACAACAAGGAAGAATTTGAATGGGGCGGTTTGAAACACGCCATGCACTACGGCACCCCACGAATGCTTCTCCAACTGGAAGTGACTTACACAGATGGGAGCAAAGAACTGATTGTCAGCGACAAGAGTTGGAAAATAACCGACCGGGGACCCATCCGCAAAAGCAACGAATTCGATGGCGAAACCTACGACGAGCATTATCTGCTTGGTTCATGGACAATAACCGGCTATAACGACAAATCTTGGTATCCCGCCAAAGTGGTGGAAGCACCGAGAGGCAAAATCGTTCCGCAGCCCAACCCCAACATCAAAGTGCAGGACACGCTACGCCCCGTCGCCATGTTCCAGAAAAACGAAAAATGGTATCTCGACCTGGGACAAAACATGGTAGGCTATCTCAATATGGAGCTGAACACGTCACGCTTTCAGGATGGCGACACCATAACATTGCGTTTCGCCGAGCTCCTCAAACCCGACAGTTCCCTCTATGTGGACAACTTGCGCAGTGCCGAAGCCACCGACCGGTATATAATTCACAAATCTCAAATCACAAATCACAAGTCAGAATGGCACCCGATGTTCACCTACCACGGCTTCCGGTATGTAGAAATTTCCGGTCTTCGTGAAGAACCAAAAATCACAGATTTCCAAGGACTTGTGTTCTATGACGAGATGGCCACCACGGGCGAGTTCGAGACTTCCAGCGAAATCATCAACGCCGTGTATCGAAACGCATACTGGGGCATCCGGAGCAACTACCGGTCGATGCCCACCGACTGTCCGCAGCGCGACGAGCGCATGGGCTGGACCGGCGACCGCACCACCGGCAACTACGGCGAATCGTACATCTTCAACAACTACCGGCTCTACTCCAAATGGCTAGCTGACATTGAGGACAGCCAGTGGGAGACCGGAAGCTTGTCGGACGTATGCCCGGCATACTGGCGCCGCTATACCGACAATATGACCTGGCCGGGGGCGTTCATCACCGTGGCCGACATGCTGTACACCCGTTTCGGTGACCTCGAACCCATCCGCCAACACTACCCCGCAATGAGACGTTGGATGGAGCACATGCGAGAAACATACGGTCTCGACGGCGTCATCACCCGCGACTGCTACGGCGACTGGTGCGTGCCGCCGGAGTCCCCGGAAATGATTCACACGAACAATCCGTATCGTATTAGCGAGGGAGGTTCCGTCTCAACTCCATTCTTCTGCCATCTATGCGACATCATGGCCAAATTCGCAGAACTTCTTGGCAACCAAGAAGATGTTGACCACTTCCGTTTCGAGAAGCAATTCTCCACCAATGCCTACAACGGAATGTTCTTTGACCCTGCGACAGCCAACTACGAGAACGGCACAGTGACCGCCAACATCCTGCCGCTGACCTTCGGCATGGTTCCGGAAGAATGGGAAGAGGATGTCTGGAACAACATCATCCGGAAAACGGAGGAGGATTTCGACGGGCATGTTTCCACCGGCGTGGTGGGCATCCAACAGCTGATGCGCACGCTCACGGACCGCGGGCGCGCCGACCTGGCACTGAAACTCGCCACCAACGACACTTACCCGAGCTGGGGCTATATGGTACGCAACGGCGCCACCACTATCTGGGAGCTGTGGAACGGAAACACCGCCGACCCGGCGATGAATTCCGGCAACCACGTGATGCTCCTCGGCGATCTCATCCTTTGGGAATACGAATACCTCGGCGGCATCCGCGCCCTGGAACCCGGATACAGCAAAATCCTGATACAACCCACCTTCATTGACGGTCTCGACACGGTGCGCTGCGCCTACGAGTCCGTTTCCGGCCGTATCGAAAGCAATTGGCGCCGTAGTGGGGACGAGATGATCGGGGAAATCCTCATCCCTGCCAACACCAGGGCGGAGGTCCGACTTCCCGACGAAGAGGAAACACGCCATTACGGCAGTGGAAGGTTTCTGTTGTTCACGAAGATAAAATAATCAAACTATATGGAAAAAGAACGCAGTATAGACAGATTAGCCCGTTATATCATCATTCTGGGCACCTTGGCAATAGCCGCTTTGTTGGGCTATTTCTTCGGAAGCGTATTGGCCTATATTTTGTTGGCCTTTGTGGTCTCTTTGATCGGTCAGCCCGTATTTTTGTTGCTCCGGAAAATCAAAATCAAAGGGAAATCGGCTCCTGACGCGCTACTTGCGGCAATCACCCTCGTTTTCATCTTTGCGATACTGATTCTGGTGGTCGTGCAAGTGATTCCCGTGGTCACAAATATCGTGCGCGAAGCCTCTTCCCTGAAAGCACAAGAGAATTTCGACAGCCAAAACATCATATATTTGGTCAACGGCTGGATCATCCGAGTTATCCCCTGGGTTGGCGAGGATTTCGACGGGGTCCAGCTTATCATCCAAAAGATTTCAGAAGTACTTGATCTATCGAACATTTCCGGCATTCTGGGTTCGGTGGCTTCTGCCGTAGCCGGGCTTGCCGTAGGGCTTTTCTCCGTCATCTTCATCTCCTTCTTCTTTATCAAAGACGAAACACTGTTCGGACGCATTATCGGTTCGCTCGTCCCTGACACGATTGAGGATAAAGTGAAAAAGACCATCCTTGACATTGAGCGACTTCTGTCCCGCTATTTTGTGGGGTTGATTGTCGAAATTTTCGGGGTGGTATTACTCAATTGCCTCGGCCTGTGGCTCATTGCCCGCATCGATTTCAACTACGCCCTCGGTATCGCCTTCATTGCCGGCCTCTTGAACATTATCCCGTATGTAGGACCGCTGATTGGCGAATTGATCGGGATCATCCTCTGCGTTATCCTAAAATACGGAGCTGGCATCGGATTGGGCGTGAACATCTGGTTTTTCGCCCTGATTGTCCTGGGAATCATGCTGACCACCCAGTTGGTGGACAATTTCATCTACCAACCGCTCATCTATTCCACCAGCATCAAGGCCAGCCCGCTTGAAATATTCGTAGTTCTATTGATCGCCGGACATATCGGCGGCGTGGTGGGCATGCTCATCGCCATCCCAACTTATACCGTTATCCGCGTCATCGCCAGCCGATTCTTCTATGATTACAAGTTAGTGAGACGACTGATCCCCGATGTGGAGAACGAGGACACAGAGGCGGTAATTTTGAAGGACAAGGTGATAAAGGCGATAAAAGACGATGAAGAAAAGATGAAGATGAGATGAAGAAAACATTACATATTGTTCTTTTGGTTTTGTGGGCGGCTATCACTCGTGGGCAGTACATCACATCGTCCAATCTTCCCATTGTGATTATAAACACCGACAACGGTGTCAGTATTCCCGATGAGCCCAAGATTGGCGCAACCATGAAGATTCTCTATGTCAACGATACAACTACAACTACTTATCTAACCAAGACGATCCGGCTTATCTGAACTACAACGGCCGTATAGGCATTGAGTGTCGCGGCTCCACTTCGCAAGGGCACAACAAGAAACCATACGGGTTCGAGACGCGCATGGATGATGATATTACCAACAACAACGTCTCCCTTTTGGGGATGCCCGCTGAGAACGACTGGGTGCTCACTGCCATGAACGATGAACCCTCTTACGTGCGTGACTGCCTTTCTCATTATCTGTCTTCAAAACTCGGTCACTATGCGCCACGTACGAAATATTGCGAGGTCATTGTCAACGACGACTACCGTGGGCTTTATTTCTTCACCGAGAAAATCAAAGTTGACAAAGACCGCGTGAACATCGCTCAAATGGATGCCACCGACAATCAATACCCCAATGTGTCAGGAGGTTACATCATCAAAGCGATTAATTGCGACGGAGAGGTACAGGTGGAGAAAATAGTAAAGAAGTAAGCAGTGCTCATAACAGGATTCATCAGTATAAGACGAGTAAAACTAGCCCGTCAGTCGCGTAACAGATACTGTTCATCATACTCTATTCCAGCTTTCTTTAGCTGGCGGATAATCTCCTGCTTGTAAGATTTCTTCTTGTGGTGTTCTTTCTGCCGCATAATGTAGCGGCGCACCCGTTCCTTCTCCGTGTAACCGCAAGTTCCAGCATAGTAGCTTCGCGCCCATGTGGTGAAGAGCGGGAACTTGTCAGGATGGGCTCGCAGGAATTTCCCTGCCGCGAGTTTCAGGTCATGCACGAACGACGCCACTGCCATTGTGGGTGGCAACGAGACCAAGAGGTGGATGTGATCGGGCATGCTGTTGATACGGATCAGCTTGCAGTTATGGTGATTGCAGAATCCGTTGACGAAGGCGTAGAGGTCGCGTTCGTGTACTTCCGTGATGGCCGGCACGCTACAGTGCGGCCGGAAGGTGATGTGGTAGTTTAGTTGGGTGTATGCCATACTTTGTTTAGGGTTTGGTTTGGTTGTTAGTTGCTGCTGACGCTGGCGGGGCACCTCACACCGCAGGTCCGCTCCGGCGTCCCGCTCAGCGAGGCTCCCTGCGCTGGCGAGGCCTCTGACACTGCAGGTCAGCTCCGGATCCCCGCTCGGTGAGACTCCCTGCGCTGGCGAGACCCCGGATACCGCAGGTCCTTCGGACACTGCGGTAACCAAGGGGTGACGCTTTCAGCGTCGTGACCCTCGCTCCGAATCAGCGCGCAAAAATAACAAAATAATTCATACAACGTAACAATTAGTTATCAACCGCATCTGGTTCCTATCCCGAACCGACAACCTTGCTATTCCAGTTCTCTCACTCTTCTACGACCTCCCACACGACCGCGAAGCGGTCGCCCCTCTATGACCGCGGCGTCCGAAGGACTCGCGGCCCCTCAACCACCGACCCCCACGCTCTCCCGGTCACCAGAGACCACCGCCCCTAGGACCCGCGGACCCGCAACCACCGACCCCCACACTCTCCCGGTCACCCGAGACCGCCGCCCTCAGGACCCGCGGCCCCTCAACCACCGACCCCCACGCCCTCCCGGTCACCAGAGACCACCGCCCCTAGGACCCACGGACCCGCAACCACCGACCTCCACGCCCTCCCGGTCACCCGAGACCGCCGCCCGCCAGCGCCACAATCAAGAAAAGGCCGGAAGAACGAATCCTCCGGCCTTTCCGTAAAGATAAACCTATAGTGCGATCGCTTATTCGAACGAGAGAATCGCCTCCTTGATGATGGCGATGGCCTCGCGGAGTTCCTCTTCGGTGATAACCAACGGAGGAGCGAAACGGATAATGTGCTGATGGGTCGGTTTGGCCAACACGCCAAGGTCGCGCATCTTCTCGCAAACGTCCCAAGCTTCCTTGCCGTTCGTGGGTTGGATGATGACGGCGTTGAGCAGACCTTTACCACGCACTTGTTTGATCATCGGGCTGTTCACCTTGCTCATCTCCTCGCGGAAGATCTTGCCGAGATACTCAGCACGTTCTGCGAGTTTCTCTTCCTTCACAACCTCAAGAGCAGCGATACCGACACGGCAGGCGACGGGGTTGCCACCGAATGTGGAGCCGTGCTCACCGGGCTTGATGTTGAGCATGATGTCGTCGTCGCACAAAACGGCAGAAACGGGCATCGTGCCGCCAGAGAGGGCCTTACCCAGAATCAAGATGTCGGGACGCACACCTTCGTGGTCACATGCGAGCATCTTACCCGTACGGGCGATACCGGTCTGAACCTCGTCGGCCATGAAGAGCACGTTGTGAGCCTTACAGAGGTCGTAACATTTCTTCAAATAGCCTTCGTCCGGCACATACACGCCAGCCTCACCTTGGATGGGTTCCACAAGGAAACCGCAAACCATCGGATCTTCAAGAGCCTTTGCGAGAGCGTCAACATCGTTGTAGGGGATCTTGATGAATCCCGGGGTGAACGGGCCGAAGCCTGCGTATGCATCGGGATCGATAGAGAGGGAAATGATGGTGATGGTACGACCGTGGAAGTTGCCGTCGCACACGATGATCTTAGCTTGGTTCTCGGGAAGACCTTTCTTGTCGTAACCCCATCGGCGGCAGAGTTTAAGAGCCGTCTCGTCAGCTTCAGCGCCAGAGTTCATCGGCAGAACCTTGTCATAGCCGAAAGTCTCGGTGACATATTTCTCGTAAGGTCCGAGGCAGTCGTTGTAGAAAGCGCGGGAAGTCAGGGTGACCTTCTGAGCCTGATCGATCATGGCTTCGATGATCTTCGGGTGACAGTGACCTTGGTTCACTGCGGAATAAGCGGAAAGGAAGTCAAAGTATTTCTTGCCTTCCACGTCCCATACGAAGGGACCCTTACCGCGTGCGATGACCACGCCCAGGGGATGATAGTTGTGCGCGCCATAGCGGGCTTCCATATCCATTGCCTGCTGGCTTGATGTAATTTTTTCTACCATAATGTTTTATAATTTTAGATGAGTAAACTTTTAACCCAATTTAGGAATCCGCAAAGATAGCATTTTTTTGCACACAACACAAAGATTTGTTTTTTTTACGATTGCTTTTATCTAAAGCCTTTTTCATAAAAATTGTATATTTGCCGCTTAAAATATATAATACATTACAGTGGGTAATAACGGCATAATAAAAGCGCTCAAAATCACAGCATGGGTCGTCGGGGTTTTCCTCGCATTAGACCTGCTGCTGGTCGGGTTGCTTTTCGTGCCGTCCATACAAACGTTTATAGTTCACAAAGTTACAGAGTCTTTATCTGAGAAATGGGGTACTGAAATATCCATCAGGGATGTACATATCACCCCCACTCTCAAACTTGTGTGTCATGAGGTGGCCATCAAAGATCACCACAATGAAAACATGATATACTCAGGCACGGTGAAAGGACGTTTGCGCTCTCTCAAGACCAAACCTTTCCAAATCGGTCTCGGAAGTGTGAAGTTCGACGACTTGGATGTGGTGCTTCGAACATATAAAGACGAGGAGACCATCAACATTGCCGTTTGGGCCAAGGTATTCAAAACAGGGAAAAAACATGAGCCTTTTACCTTGACATCCAATTCGGTTGACATCACAAACGGCCGTTTTGTGCTCATCATGGACGACAAACGCGTGGTTCATGACACTTCCGGGCAACCAGACATTGACTACGCCTTCCTTGAGCTGGCCGATCTAAATATCAAGGCCAAAGATTTCAAACTCGTGGGGGCGGACGTCGCCATGAAATTCAAGCAACTGGCATTCAACCAATACGGCGGTTTCCAGCTCCAAAAAGGAAGCGGCGACTTCCGGATTTGCGACACCACCTTGACATTCAACGGTTTGAAACTTAAAACCCCGCAAAGCGACCTGGATTTGGATCTCGTTTTCCGCTACGATAGGTGGAAAACATACGGAGAATTCCTTGACTCAGTACGCATCGGCGCTAAAATACGTCCTTCCATCCTAGCCATGGACGACATTGCCAACTGGGCACCTGCTATCCGAGGCATGAACGAGGTGTTCAGTCTGCAGGCCGACACTGTCGATGGCGTGGTCACTGACTTCTCTCTGAGAAACGTCAAAGCCGGCTGGAACGGACACAATCTCGTGCAAGGCGACATTGCCCTCCGCGACATCATCCATTTCAAGAACGCCCGTTTCAACGTGTCGCTGGACTCCACCGTGTTTCATGTTCCGGATTTGGCTCTTTTCACTCTTCCTGGTGGCAAAACCATCAAAACGAACGCCACTTTGAACAAACTCGGCACCACCACTTTGACAGGCACTTTCAAAGGCTTTCTATCCCAATTCAATCTGAAGATGCTGGCGGCCACAGGATTGGGAACTGTCAACACGGCACTCACCACCGAAAAGAGAAACGGACGGCTCGTCTTTGACGGAAAGATTTCCTCATCGAACTTCAATCTGTCCAAATTGGTCAACAACCACAAAATGTTCGGAGTTTGTCAGCTGAATGCTCAAATTGACGGAAGGATGGACACCACCAGCCTTACTGCGGACAACTTCAAAACGCTACGGGCGCACCTCAAGGGCCATGTCAACCGATTCCCGCTTATGGGCTATCCACTTCGCAACATATCGGTTGAAGGAGACTACCAAGAAGGGGTTTATAACGCCACTCTCAGCTCCAACGACACTAACTTTGTTTGTGAAGCCATCGCGCAAATGGACAACACCCAGAGAGTTCCATTCATCCAAGGAAGTGTCTCATTGCAACGATTTGCCGCCGGAAAAATCGGTCAACAACTGCCCTTGGTGGATTCTGCCACAGCCAAAGGGTTGGACAAGTTCATCTCCATTATGCAGCGGAATCCATCGGTTGAACTGAGTTTCGACCATTTCCAAGTCGCCCTTCACGGCACCAACCTCAACAACTTCAATGGTTATCTCGCCTGCGACAATGTCATGCTTCATTACAACGAAGACAGTATGGCTAATGAACGACTGAGACTCATGGCCATCAATAGCGAAAACTCGCACAAATACATACTCTCCTCCAACATTGCCAACGCCACTTTCGAGTCCACTCTTCCAGTGGAACTGATCAAAGACACTTTGCAGCATATCGCCCACAACCTGCTCCCGTCGCTGATTCCCGATGTTCGTCCAAGTACCCGCTCGTATGAAAGGGATCCGATGTCCTCCGTTGCCGACCACATCAAAATAAATCTGCAAACTTACAACACCCGAGCGGTAACCAAGCTGTTTTTCCCTGAAATGTACATTTCCTCGAATTCCATCGTGCAATTGGAAATCAACGAAGGACACGAAGCAGATCTTGCCAACATCCAACTGCCGTTTTTCGGTATCCGCAATAAATTCAGGATTCATAACCTGAAGGTCAAAGGAAAAACCAATGGAACCGAAAATATCGCTCTTAATGTTAACGGTGATTCCCTTGTTTTCGTAATGGGGAAAAACAATCTGTTACTCGACAAGATAGACATCAAGGCGGATGCTGCCGACAACAACATTCATTATGACTTGTCGTGGCATAATCCTTTTAATGCGGAAGAAAATATATCGCTGCTGTCCGGTTCTGCCAATATTGAAAATCTGGATGATATCATTATCAACCTGAATCCCTCTAAGGTCTTCCTGAAAGACTACGAATGCCATTTCAACGACAAGAATGTGATTCGCATCCAACCACACCGATACGACATCAAGGATTTGGTTTTCTATACTCACGACAGCTATGTGTCTATCAACGGCACGTATGACACGAAAGACACCAGCCGGCTTTCCATGGCGGTGAAGAATTTTGAACTCTCGCTCGTCAACCAACTGTTGAATGGTATCTCCTTCGGAGGAAGACTGTCCGCTGACCTGAACTTGATGAACCGCAACAATCGGCGTTTCATTTTCGGAAAAGCCATCTCGGATGAACTGGTCATGAACGACACGCGATTGGGCGACATGTTTTTGATGGCAGGGCTCAACAACGACAATCAAGTCCGTTTCTCCGGTGGTCTGTTTGACCGTCCCGGCACGACACTTAACTATGAATTCCTTTCGAATTTCTCCATACGGGATTTCCAGGCAGAAAAAGACATTATCGCCAACATCTCAGGTTTATATGAGAAAAAGGAATTGTTGGTGAATGCCACGTTCGACAGTCTTCAGGCTGATTTTCTTGAACCTTTCCTGTCCAGTTTCAGCGACGAGTTTAGCGGTACAGCTTCAGGCAACCTTGCTTTCCACGCTTCGCAAGACAGTTCCTATTTGGATGGTATCGTTCACGTTCTAAACGCCCAAATGGGCATTGCCGCTATAGGAACCAAATACACGGTTGACCATCAGGACATCACCTTCAACAAAGAAGGCATCTTTTTCCAGAACATGCAGATATACGACTTGGATAAAAACGCCGCCTTCCTCTCAGGTGAAATCAAGCATCACATGTTCAAGGACATGCAGTTGGATCTTCAAATCACCTCTGACCGCATCATGGCTTTGAACACACCGCGCACCATCAACTCCGTATTTTACGGGAAAGGATACGTCAAAGGCGATGTGTTTATCTTCGGAACCGGAGACCAGCTCTCCTTTGTGGGACCGAGTCTCCAGACACTCAGCGGTTCCAAAATCACCCTTCAGGTGACCAACACCAACATGGCTTCTGAGACAAATGCCATCCATTTCAACACCAAGAAGGAGATGGAGGAGACTGCTATTAAAACCAAAAAATCCTCCACGAAGCTGAATTTCGACTTCACTTTCAACGTCACCAACGAAGCTGATGTCGTGATCATTCTTGAATCCATTGGAGGCACTATAAACGCCCGCACAGATGGCCAGTTTCAGCTGACATACAGCACCAATGACGCGCTGAATTTATACGGCAATCTCCTACTCCATTCCGGCAATATCAAAGTCTCGTTATACAATGTCGTGAACAAGAAGTTCACCATGGTTCCGGGCGGCACCATCAATTTCGACGGTCCGTTAGACAACATGACAGTCCACTTAGGTGCTTACAAATCATCAAAGACGAGTCTGGCAGATATCATCCCCACCACCTACCTCTCCACTGGAAATGTGGATGTGGATGCCTATATGTATCTGGACGGTCCGCTGATGCGCCGCATTGAGCCGACATTCAAATTCGAGCTCCCTAACAGCAGCAATGAGGTCAGGAATCTCTTTTACACGGCCATCGACACCCAGAACACGGAGAACATGACCAAACAGTTCGCCTATTTCCTGATTACCGACAGTTTCATGCCCGACAATATGTTTGGCAACTCCAACGGCATCAACGCCCTTACAGGTCTGGGGATGTTCAGCAATGCTATCAACAACCTTTTGAGCAATGTCTTGGAAAGCAAGAACGCATCATTCGGCATCACTTACAACCAGGCTACGGAGAGCACATCTGCTGAATATGGGATCAGAGCCAATGCAAACCTTCTGAAAGACAGGGTGACCATGTCCACTCGAATCGGGTATTACGATGACCGGACAGTTTCCGATGCCTATCGGAATATCTATGGCAACTTCACGGTGGAATATAGCATCAACAAGTCAGGGACCTGGCGTTTGAAAGCTTACACCTACATTGGCGACAGAGACAACACCTATTTTTACGAAAACAACTACAACAATTATACTGCCGGTGTTGCACTTGCCTACAAACAGGATTTCGACAACCGCAAGAGGACCAAGAACCGCAAAGCAGCCCAAAATAACATGAAGAACAATGAATAACAGCAAAAGCATACTCGCCATTCTTGCCGGATTAGGAATCATCATTTTCCTATGCTGGTTTTTCTCCGATATTGTGATCTACATCTTTATCGCTTTTGTGCTCTCTCTGTTGGGTTCCCCTGTGGTGAAACTGCTGACCAAAATCCATATTGGCAACTGGAAGTTCCCAAGTTCCTTAGCCGCGGCCATCACGTTGGTACTGATTATCGCCTGCATCGGGTTATTGTTCTACCTGCTGATTCCCGCCTTAGTAAACGAAATCAAATTCTTGACCACCATTGATGTCTCCACTGTGGGTGAGAGCATCCAGGATTGGCTTAACCAGTTCGACAAGCCGTTGCGCAAATACGGGGTGCTGGAGCGCCGGCAGCATGTCACGGATCTTCTGAATCAAGAATGGGAGAATATCGTGCGGAAAATCAGCATGTCGAGCGTCGTAAGCGGTACGGCCAGCCTGATCAAAACGCTGTTCGTGGCCATTTTCTCCATTTTGTTCATGACCTTTTTCTCGCTGAAAGACCATAAGATATTCTTCAAGATGATCCGCAGCTGGCTTCCCAATACCGTCCAAAACAACTACGACAATATCCTCGACGCCACTGGCAAGCAGATAACCTCCTATTTCCGTGGAGTGGCGATGGAGATGTTCATCGTGGGGTTCTTGGAGTTCTTGATCTGCGCTATCCTCGGAGTACCCAATGCTGTGGTCATCGGGGCCATCGGTGGTCTGCTGAACATCATTCCCTACGTGGGCACGCTCATTGCCATCATCGTCAGCATCATCATCGGTATCACCTCTTTGCTGCCCGCCTTGCCGGAAATGTCGCTTGTGTGGGCCACCGTCATCAAGATTGTGGCGGCGTTCGGCGTGGCCAAGATGATTGACGACTTTATCCTGCAACCCTTCATATACGGACGACAGACGCACTCCCACCCGCTCGAGATATTCATTGTCATCCTCATGGCCGGCTACATCGGCGGCATCTTCGCCATGATTTTCGCTGTGCCCGCCTACACCTTGCTGCGCATCATCGTCAACGAGTTTTTCGGCAGCAAATTCGCCACCGCCGACGAACGCGAAAAAATGCTCTCTAACAATTAAAAATTATGAATCAATACAAAACCTAATCACTATAAACTATAAACCAATCACTATAAACCATAACCATTAACCAAGCTTCAATAACCCATAACCCATAACCAATAACCATTAAAATGGCAAACTTTGGATTCACCATAAAGAAGACGCGCTCGTTCAACCTGAGTCAGGCGGACATGCGCAAAGCGAACCGGCTTTTGGAGGAGGTACCCTCCTACCGGAAGTGCATCGGGTGCGGCGGCTGCGCGGCCACCTGCTCTGCCCGGCAATTCACGGACTTCGACATCCGCAAGGTGCACAACACCTTCCGGCGCGGGCAGTACGACAAGCTCGCCGAGGAACTTCGGAAATGTATGCTCTGCGGAAAATGCACGCTGGTATGTCCGCGCGGTGTGAATCTGCGCTCCCTCATCATCAACATGCGCCAGTTATTAACCCCGTCTAACGAAACTTTCTAAGCCATGGCAAACTTTCATCCTTTCGTTGTTCCGTTTGTGATGGGCACCCTTGCCCTATTTGTCATCTGTGGCTACAAGTTCGTTCGCTGGATCAAGCAGTTCGACCGCAAGCAACAGGCGCTGATCCGGAAGAACATGTTCTCAACGAAGATTCTGCCCGCCATTTGGGAGATGTTCTGCGAATGTCTCCTGCACCGGCGCATCACCAAGAAAAACTGGCGGTTGGGTTATATGCACCGCAGCATTGCCTTCGGCTGGTTCCTGCTCATCGTGGTGGGCGCTATCGAGAGCCGCATCGGCATCAAAGGGCCGTTCCACTTCTGGTGTGCCATCTTCTACCGCTTCTTCCACCACAACATACCCGCCAACGGCACCGAATTCTTCTTCACCCAACTGATGGACCTGCTGCTGCTCTACGTGCTGTCGGGCATCTTTTTGGCTTTCGTCAAGAAGATCCACTCCCGCTTCCTCGGCATGAAGCGCACCACCCAGCATACGGTGATGGATACGACCGTGAAGATCGCGCTGTGGGCGATTTTCCCGTTACGACTTCTGAGCGAGTCGGTCACCGCTCGATTGTATGCCAACGGCGGTTTCCTCACCCAGACCCTCGGCGACCTCTTCAGCCGCCCCGAGGCCGAATTCCTCGAACTGCCGCTTTGGTCCCTTTACTCCATCGCCCTCTGTGTTTTCTTCCTCATGCTGCCTTTTACACGCTACATGCACATATTTGCCGAGGTGTTCCTCATCTACTTCCGCAAGTTAGGGCTCCGCGACAGTGTGAAAATGACCGGCTATACCAAGTTCGAGTTGAGTGCATGCTCGCGCTGTGGCATGTGCATCGACCGTTGCCCGCTCTACAACACGTTGGACATCAACGATGTGCAAAGTGTCTATTTGCTACGCAATCTCCGCAACCTGGAGCACCAGCAAGACATCCTCGCCGCCGGCAAGAACTGCCTGATGTGCCACCAGTGCGCCGAGGATTGTCCCGTCGATATTGATCTGATGAGCATCCGCCGCATTTCCCGTGACAAGGGCGACACCGACATGTCCGACAACTACCGCTACTTGGACCCTGTGAAGGGGTTCAATGCCATCGGGCGCGTGGCCTACTTCGGTGGCTGCATGACGCAGCTCACCCCGACCATCTCCGAATCCATGAAGACGATTTTCGATGCCGCCGGCGTCAAATACTGGCATCTGGACGGCGACCGGGCCATCTGTTGTGGACGGCCGCTCATGCAGCAGGGATTCAACAAGCAGGCCGCCGACTTGCGCCGCAAGATCACTGAACTGATCGGTTCCTGCCATGCCACTGCGCTCGTCACCTCCTGCCCTATCTGCTACAACACCTTCACACATGAGTATAACCTCACCGTTCCCGTCTATCATCATACAGAGTACATCGACATGCTCATTAAGTCTGGCAAACTCTCTGTGAAACAGTCAAACAGCTCATTTACCTACCATGATCCGTGCGACCTCGGGCGAGGATGCGGCATTTACGAGCAACCCCGTGAAGTGCTACGAGCTGTTGGTCATCTGAAGAGTATCGACAAAGAGAAGGAGAACAGTATATGTTGTGGCATGAACCTCAGCAACACAGTACTGTCACTCGAACAGCAGACAAAAATCCGCAACACCGCATTGGAGGTCCTCACCGAGCCGAATCCCGACGTGGTGGTCACAGCCTGCCCAATGTGCAAAAAAGCATTCCGCCACGGCACGGAAGTGAATGTGAAAGATATTGCGGAGGTAGTTGCTGATGGAATCAAGAAACAATCATAAGTAAGCAGTTATTTAAAAGTATCGAGATATGTTTTTCAAAGTTTTGGTTTATTCTCTGATAGGATTTGCAGTATT
>JAEEGK010002515.1_pt1 | contig 45952 bp, 32 predicted proteins | sample 8958771 | NCBI WGS metagenome assembly JAEEGK01 (sample SAMN16246547, study PRJNA631951) | gut metagenome | biome: gut microbiome; feature: rumen; material: SC-attached | host: Bos | place: Iran: Karaj | collected 2018-10 | reverse complement strand
GAAGCTATTCAAGTTGCGAAAAATAAGGGCTATGATGTGCTTCTTTGTGATACAGCAGGAAGACTTCAAACTAAGGTTAATCTAATGAAAGAATTAGAAAAGATGAAGAAAGTAATATCAAGAGAAGTAGAAGGTGCTCCACAAGATACACTACTTGTAATTGATGCTACTACTGGTCAAAATGGCTTAAGCCAAGCTAAGGCCTTCATCGAAGCAACAGATGTATCAGGTGTCGTTCTTACAAAGCTTGATGGTACTGCAAAAGGTGGTATTGTGCTTGCTATTAGAGACAAATACAATATCCCAATTAAGTTTGTATGTATGGGTGAAAAGATTGATGATATCGAATATTTCGATATTGAAGGATACATCTATGGTTTATTTAGTGACATCATAAAGGATGAAGATAATGAATAATATTGATGATTTATTAAATAAAAAAGAATATTTAAATTCTTTATATGATATTTATAAAGACTTATTTACTCTAAAACAACAAGAATATTTTGAATCATATTTCTTTGATGATTTATCTTTAGCAGAAATTGCGTCTAATTCTAATGTTAGTAGAAATGCAGTCTTTACTGCTTTAAAAAGTATTGAAGAAAAATTAGAAGAATATGAGGATAAATTGCAAATCTTAGCTAAAAAAGAAAATATCAATAAAATATTAGAAAGTTCAAATAATTTAGAAGAAATTAAAGACAAAATTAGAAATATATTATAAGAGGTGACTTATGCCATTTGAAAGTCTATCTGAAAGATTACAAATGTCTCTTCGTCGGATTACCGGAAGAGGAAGATTAAATGAAAATGATATCGATGAAATGATGAAAGAGGTTCGTCTTTCATTATTAGAGGCCGATGTAAACTATAAAGTTGTTAAAAACTTCTGTGCTGATGTAAAAGAAAAAGCCTTAGGTGAAAAGATTATGAAATCTTTAACACCTGGTGATCAAGTTGTAAAAGTAGTTCATGATGAGCTAAAGAAATTGATGGGTGAAGAAGCAGTTGAAGTAAAATACAACGAAAAAGGAATGTCAATCTTTATGCTAGTTGGTCTTCAAGGTGCTGGTAAAACAACACATGTAGGTAAGCTTGCTGCATATTTAAGAAAGAAGGACAAGAAAAGACCATTATTAATTGCAGGCGATATTTATCGTCCTGCTGCTATTGACCAATTAAAAACTGTTGGTAAACAATTAGGCATTGAAGTATTTGATATGGGTAATAAAGAAAAAGTAACTACAATTGTTGCTGAAGGTATCAAATACGCAAAGAAGATGAATTATGATTTAGTAATTATCGATACAGCTGGACGTCTACATATTGATGATGCTTTAATGAAAGAGTTACAAGATATCAATAATTTATGCCATCCAGATGAAATCTTACTAACAATCGATGCCATGATGGGTCAAGATGCTATCAATGTAATCACTACATTTAATGAGATGCTTCCTTTAACAGGCTGTATTTTAACAAAACTTGATGGTGATACAAGAGGTGGTGCTGCTCTATCAATTAGGTATTTAACAAATGTACCAATTAAATATATTGGTCTTGGTGAAAAATTAGACCAATTAGAATTATTCCATCCAGACCGTATGGCAGGACGTATCCTTGGTATGGGTGATGTTGTATCCTTCATTGAAAAAGCGACAGAATCAATTGATGAAGATGAAGCAATGAAGATGATGGAAAAGATGCAAAAGGGTATCTTCAATTATAATGACTTCTTAAAACAACTAAAATGGATTAAAAGAATGGGTTCTTTAAAATCATTATTAGGTATGATTCCAGGCATTGGTTCACAAATTAAGAACATGGATATTGATGACAAACAATTATTATACATCAATACTATCGTGCTTGCGATGACTGAAGAAGAAAGAAGAAAACCTGATTTAATTGCGTCAAGTCCTTCAAGACGTGAACGTGTAAGTAAGGGTAGTGGTAGAAGCTATCAAGAAGTTAATAATCTTGTTAAACGTTTTGAAGACATGAAAAAACAAATGAAAGCAATGAGTGGTATGAGTGAGGCTGACATGCAAAGAAGTATGCAAACTGGCCAAGGCATGCCTAAACAAAAAGTGAAGAAGGGTAAAGGAAAAGGCAGAGGTAATTTTAGATTCTAGCCTTTCTAAATAGGTGAAATCATGAGTGAAATAAGTTTAGAAATCTTATCAAAAGACTTAGTAGAAAATATGAAAAAAGCAGAATCAAAGCGTATGGCCTTTTTTGATGAAGCATTCACAAAGCTAAAAAGAGGTAATAAGGAAGCAGTAGATGCAATGCGTCAAATTGAAAAGAGCTTCCAAGAAGAATTGAAATTAGAAAAGACTGCTTTTAATGATTTACAAGCTAAGGTAAAAGAAATCGAAAACAATTTAAAAATTGGCTTAGATGCTTATTATAATCAATATAATGTTGATGGAGAAGCTAAGAAATTACAAGATAGCAAAGACAAGGGTGTACAACCTAAGATGATGATCTATCGTAAAGAAACTCATGATGCTAATTTTAAATATGATCGTATCTTAAAGGAAGAAAAAGATACCTTAAGAGAAAAACAAGATAATTTTGATGATTTTGAAAAGAATGCGAAAGCGAGAATCTTTGATTTAGAAAAGCGATGCAGAATTGAAATTAATAAGGAAAAAGCATCATCTTTAGCATCTTATGAGGATCTACAAAAGAAATTATTAGAAACTAATAATCGTAAAGAAATCAAAGATATCAACAAACAAATCCAATCTATTCAAAAGCAAGGTTTAAAGACTGAAAAAGAAATTAAATTAAATTATCAAGAATTAATTAAGACTGAAAAATTAAATTATGAAGAGAATAAAAAGAATTTATTAATTGATTTATTAGAAACTGAAACTATTTATAGACTTAAAAAATTAGAGATTGAAGTTGAGAAAAAACATATAAATCAAAGATTACAAATAGAACTTGATAAATATGATTTTGGTTCAAAACGAGCAATTAATAACTTAAATCACAAGATGGTTGCTAAGAAAAATAGCTTAGTTTTATCTTATAAAGATGAGAAAAAAGCCCTTGTGGAAAAAGAAAAAGAAGCACAAATTGAACGTATTAAGTACAAACAAACTATCACTAATGATTTAATGACAGTCCAAGAAAACAATTATAAAGCATATATTGATACTATCAATATGGGTTCTAAATTAACAAATGATCATTATGTAAATGAGCTTGATAAGTTCACCGAATATCTTCATAAGGTACTTGCTGGCATGATGGAAATGTTGGTAGAGCTTCATAATGAGTATTTCAATAATGTGATTAATTTAGAATATGAAAATATAAATTTATTAATAAATGCGAAATATAATTATGAAACATTGAATAAAATGCCATATGAAAATTTCCTAGTTGAATTAGATAATTTATATAATTCATTTAAAGAAGAGGCTAATAATTCTTTAAATAAACACAGATGCGAAATTGAAGAAATGATTAATGACACAAATGAATATGTTAATAAGATGATTGAAAAATTAAAGAAATCACTTAGTGAAGAAAATTGTGTGATTAATTATCATAAGGCTTTAGAAGAAAAATTGAATAGTTTTATTTCATCTACAAAAACATTTGAAAGTGATGCTTATGATAAAGAGCTTGTTACCTTCCCATTCATTGAAGGTGAACTTGCTGATTATGATAATACAGTAAAAGAAATGAATAAGGAAAATGAAGAAGTTAGCAAGAAGCATGAAGAATTAGATAAAGAACTTGATGCTGAAATAGAAAAATATCATCAAGAAAAAGATGCTGAAAGTGCTAATTTTGATAAAGAGCATGAAGATGAAATTGCAGCTATCAATCAAGAAAAGAAAGATAAGATATTAGAATTTGAAAATAAATATAACGAAGAAGTAAATAATATCAAACAAGAAAAAGAAAAGATGGATTTAGAAATTGAAGCATCTTATAATGAAGCAATTAAATTATTGAAGTAGGAGAAGGCTATGTTTGATTATATCAAGGATAAAATTACATATATTTACGCCAAATACATCACTGTTGAAAATAATGGGATAGGCTACATTGTCCATGTTGCTAATCCATATGCATATAAATTAAATGATGATGTTATTGTGTATATCTATACTTATATTCGTGAAGAGACTAATGACCTTTATGGCTTTATGAAGCTTGAAGAAAGAGATTTATTCATTAAATTGATTTCTGTTAAGGGTATTGGACCAAAGGGTGCCCTTGCTATATTAGCATCAGGTGAAATCGAAGAACTTCAAAATGCGATATTAAAGGGAGATGCAAGGTACTTGCAGAAATATCCTGGCATTGGACCTAAAGCATCTGGCCAAATTATATTAGATTTACGTGGTAAATTAGTAAGTGATGCCCCAATTAATCCAAAAATTGAAAATGTGAAGGAAGCACTAAAGAGCCTTGGCTATTCAAGTGCTGAGCTTAAGAAATTAGATAAATTCTTAAGTGAAAATATTGATTTAGAAATTCAAGAATTAATTAAACTTTCTTTAAAGAGAATGTTGTAGGTAATAATATGGATGAAATTACAAAAAGAGAAGCTAATAATGAAGATATGCTTTTTGAAGAAAGTGAAGCTAGCTTAAGACCAAAGAGACTTTGTGATTATGTTGGCCAAACTAATTTGAAAGAAATGCTGAATGTCTTCATTCAAACAGCAAAGCTTAGAAATGAAACATTAGACCATGTTTTATTATATGGCCCACCAGGACTTGGTAAAACTACCCTTGCAAATATTATTGCGAATGAAATGGGTGCAAATTTTAGACAAGTTAGTGCTCCATCTATTACAAGATCTGGTGATTTAGCATCGATTCTTTCATCTTTAGAGGCTGGAGATGTTTTATTCATTGATGAAATACATAGACTTCAAAAAGTAGTATCTGAAACTTTGTATAGTGCAATGGAAGATTTCGTGATTGATATAGTTATTGGCCGCGATACTGACGCAAGAACTATTAGACTAGATCTTCCTCCATTCACATTAATCGGTGCAACCACAACTTATGGTATGCTTGCTGGACCTTTAAGAGATAGATTTGGTTCTACATTTAAACTTGATTTTTATAGTGTAGATGAACTTAAACAAATCTGTGAAAGAACCGCAAGAATCTATGGAAATACTATTGATGAAGCTTCGGCGATTGAAATCGCTAAGCGCAGTAGAGGTACTCCAAGAATCGTAAATAGAATATTTAAGAGAGTTAGAGATTACGCAGACGTTACTAATGAAGGAAAAGTAACATATGATATTACTCTTAAAACTTTAAACAACTTAAATATTGATGAATTAGGTCTAGACGATAAGGATAGACAATATTTACTAACTATTATTAAAAACTTTAAAGGTGGACCTGTTGGTGTTGATAACCTCGCATCTGCCTTAAGTGAAGATAGACTTACTATTGAAAATGTTTATGAACCTTACTTAATTAAAGAAGGATTTGTTCAAAGAACAATTAGAGGTAGAGTAGCTACTGAAAAGGCATATAAACATTTAAACATTAAATACAACACAGGACTTTTTAGTTATGAAGACTAGTGATTTTGATTATTATTTACCAGAAGAATTAATTGCACAAACACCGCTTAAAGATAGAACCTCATCAAGACTTATGGTTCTTGATAGAAAAACTCAAGAAATAAAAGAAGACCATTTCTATAACATTCTTGATTATCTACCTAAAAACGCAGTGCTTGTTATAAACAATACAAAGGTTGTTCCAGCTAGAATAATTGGAACTAAAGATATAACAGGAGCTAAGATTGAACTCTTACTTTTAAAAGATTTAGGAAATAAAAAGTATGAATGCTTAGCTAAACCTCAAAGAAGATTACATGTTGGAGATAGAGTACTATTTGGAAAGAATAGTGAACTTGTTGCGACAATTCTTACATTAAAAGATGAAGGAATTGTTGAAGTTGAATTCTCATATGATGGAATCTTTTATGAAGTCTTAGATAAGATTGGTGAAGTTCCACTACCTCCATATATCCATGAAAAGTTAGAAAATAAGGATAGATATAATACTGTTTATTCTAAGAAAGAAGGATCTAGTGCAGCACCTACTGCCGGTCTTCATTTCACAGAAGATTTACTTAAGAAAATTAAGGAATCAGGAATAGATATCGTTGAAGTAACATTAACTATTGGTCTTGGCACATTTAGACCAGTAAAAGTTGATGATATTGAAAAGCATGAAATGCATAGTGAATTCTATTCTATTTCAGAAGAAGCTGCAGATTTCTTAAATAAAGCTAAAGCTGAAGGTAGACCAATTATCGCAGTTGGTACTACATCTGTTAGAACTCTTGAATCTAATTTTAAGAAGTTCAATAAATTTGAAAAAGAATCAGCAGATACTAAGATTTTTATCTATCCAGGATATAAATTTGAAGCAATTGATGGATTAATTACTAACTTCCATCTACCAAAATCTACATTAATTATGCTCGTATCAGCTTTAGCTGGTAGAGAATTTATACTAAAGGCATATAACCAAGCTGTTAATGATAAATTTAGATTCTTCAGCTTTGGCGATGCTATGTTTATTAAGTGATTATTATGAAACCATTAAAATTTGAAGTACTTAAAGAAACTAACGATAGTGGTGCAAGATTAGGCAAAATTACCTTATCTTGTGGCACTTATAATACACCTATATTTATGCCTGTTGGAACTAAAGGTGATGTTAAATGTTTAACTAATGAAGAAGTTCATAAGGTATCAAATGGATTAATTCTCGCAAATACTTACCACTTATTCTTAAGTCCTGGAATGGATTTATTAAATAAAGTAGGTGGCCTTAAGAATTATTCTAAGTGGGATGGCGCATATTTAACTGATAGTGGAGGATTTCAAGTATTCTCTTTATCTAAGACAAGAAAGATTGAAGAAGAAGGCGTATATTTTAGACACTATAAGAATGGTTCTAAACTATTTATGAGTCCTGAAATCTCAATCCATATGCAAAACGCTATTGGTAGTGATATCATGATGAGTTTTGATGAATGCCCTCCATTTAATTCATCATATGAATATATGAAGGCGTCATGTGAAAGAACCATTAGATGGGCTAAAAGAGGTAAAGAAGCTAACTTAAACCCAGACCATCAGGCTTTATTTGGAATAGTTCAAGGTGGTCCTTATGAGGATTTAAGACAATATTGTATTGATGAACTATCTAAGCTTGATTTTGATGGGTATTCAATCGGTGGTCTTGCGGTTGGTGAAGCTCAAGAAGATAGAATTAAAACTCTTAACTTCTTAAGAGACCATATGCCTAAAGATAAACCAAGATACTTAATGGGTGTTGGTACTCCTGATGATATTCTTTATGGAATTGAAAATGGAGTTGATATGTTTGATTGTGTAGAACCTACTCGTATAGCTCGTCATGGTGTAGCTATGACATCAAATGGTAGAGTTTTAATCAAAAATAAAGAATTTGAATATGATTTTGGCCCACTTGATCCTGAATGTGATTGTGAAATATGCAAAACATATTCAAGAAGTTATATAAGACATCTATTTAGAGAAGATGAAATGCTATCACTTAGAATGCTTAGCTATCACAACTTATATTTCTTAAAGAAATTAACTGATGATGCAAGAGAAGCTATTAAGAATGATAGATTCCAAGAATTTAAAAAAGAATTTTTATTAAAGTACTATAAGAGGAGTGAATAGATATGTTTAATGATGATGAACAATTTGTAAAAAAAGAAGCCGTTATCAAAGTAATCGGTGTTGGAGGCGGCGGAGGAAACGCTGTCGACAGAATGATTGAGAATGGTGTAAGAGGTGTTGAATTTGTAAGTATTAACACCGATTTTAGTGTTCTTCAATTATCAAAAGCTGATGAAAGAATTTTAATTGGTAAACAAACAACTAAAGGTTTAGGAGCAGGAACTGACCCTAAAATTGGTGAAAAAGCCGCAGAAGAACAAATCGATGAAATTAGAGAAGTATTATCAGGAACTGATATGGTATTCATCACAACTGGTATGGGTGGTGGAACTGGTTCTGGTGCTACTCCAATCATCGCACGTGTAGCTAAAGAAGAAATGAATATTCTAACAATTGGTATTGTTACAAAACCATTTGGCTTTGAAGGTGTACCAAGAATGAATGTTGCAGATGAATCTATTAATAAACTTCGTCCTTATGTAGACGCATTAATTGTTATTCCTAATGATAGACTTCTTCAAACTACACAAAGAGACACATCATATCTTGAAGCATTCAGACTTGCTGATAACGTAATTCGTCAAGCTGTTCAAGGTATCGTTGAAATTGTTCATGTACCTGGCGTTATTAACGTTGACTTTGCTGACGTTAGAAAACTTCTCGCTAATGCCGGTACAGCACTAATGGGTATCGGTGCAGCTACTGGCTCACAAAGAACAAAAGATGCAGCAATGCTCGCTATTAAATCTCCACTCCTAGAATCATCTATTTCAGGTGCAACTACCGCAATTATTAATATTTCATCATCAATTAACCTTTCACTCTATGAAATACAAGATGTTGTACGTGAAGTTAAGAGTGCCGCAGGCGGAGGAGACCTCACTGTTAAAACTGGACTTGTTGTAAACCCTGAACTTGGTGATGAAGTTATTGTCACTATTATCGCTACTGGATTTAAAGAAGATCCATTCTTAAAGATTAATACTCAAACTGAAGATTTCTCTGAAACTGAAATCGAAGAAGAAAAAGAAGAATATGATGCTCCAAAAGATAAAGGTTGGAGAGGACTTTTCGGCGGAAAGAAGAAAAAAGAAAAGAAAGATAAGAAAAAAGATAGCAAGGATGAACAAATTCCATCTTGGCTACAAAGAAAATAAAAAAGAGGATTTTAATTGGAAATTAATCAATATGTAGATTCCATCGATTTAGAACTTGCTAAAGAGTTAGAATCTAAATTATCACTCTCTAAAATTCCACAAGATAACGCAAAAATGTACAATAGGCTTATTAGTTCTAATGAGCCTACTTTTACATACCTTTATTATGCTTATTTGGTAAAAACTAGATATGATGATGAAAATATTGATTTCGAAGATAAAGATTTACTTGAACTTGGTAAAAATAACTTATTTATTGATTCGCTTTTAATTAGAAATGTAGTCGACAATAATAAAGAATATTTAGATAAGATTTCAATCTATAAAAGTGTAGCTCCAATGCTTACGGCTTTTAAGATTTTAATTGATAATTATGATTTAAAAGAAGCTAAATATTTATATGCATGCCTTCTCTCGTTAGATCTTTCAGTAACTCAAAAGATTGATGAAGCTTTTGACATTTTCTTAGACCTTTATAATGAAGGCCATGTAATGGCTTCTGTGAAGCTTGCTGAGCTTATTATGAAGAGAAATGATCTATATAGTGAATACAATGATGAACTATTTAGAATCTTAAGATTTGCTTGTGATCATGGTGCAAGATATGCTTACTATTTATATAGCGAAGTATATCAAGGTAAACCTTTAGAAACTTATAGAGATGATAAGCTAAGCCAAAAATATTATGAGAAATATTTATCTCTTTTTGGCAAACACGACAAAGAAGAAAGCAATAAAGAAATCATTGAGAAGATTGAAGAAATTATTCCTGAAAAAGATAATGTCGAACCAACTGTTTATGATAAATATCCATTCTTAAAAGATTACATTAGCATAAAGACTAATAAGGATTCTTATGTTGGTGCATTAAGATTCTTAGATTATAACGTTAAACAACAATATCCACTATTCTACTATATGGAACGTGCGAGAATTATGTTTAACTTAAATGAAATTCCAAGTGCTAGATTATCTTTAAGAAAAGCTGAAACATTTATTACTGATGAAATCAGAAACAAGAATGCTTTAGAACTTGGATTAATGTATTATAGACTTAAAGAATATGATGAGATGCTCCCACTTTTAAGCCAGGTTGCACGTACTAATAAAGAAGCATTAGTATGTCTCATTAAATACTATGAGATGATGGAAGATATCAATAATATTAAAAAGTATTATTTGTATTACACAATCTATAATCCAAATGCTTATTATCATCTATATAAACTCACTATGGAACAGAATGATTATCAAGAAGCTATAAGCTATCTCGAAGAAGGATTTGCTATCTCATCTCCACTTTGTACAAAAGAGCTGGGAGAACTCTATTACCATGGTGATTATGTCCAAAAAGACATCAGAAAAGCCACAGATTACTTCCTTGAAGGCTATAAACTACACTCTAAAGTTTCAACATATTATCTAGGTAAAATCTTATTTTATGGTGAAGGCTGTGTAGTGAATAAAACTAAAGGAAGAGAATTAATAAATAAAGCTTTATCGCTTGGTTATATAGACCAAGAGGGCGATATTTATGAGATTTTATATCCTAATCAATTAAAACGCCAAATCAAGTATTTAAAGAGAATTTATAAAGAATATAAAGACTTTAAGACTGCGATTATTCTTGCGAAATTATATTACGCTCACAAGAGTTATAAGAAGGCAGTAAAATACTTTAAAGTCGGACGTGATCATAATGATAGAGAATCAATGTACTACCTTGGAATGTTCTATAAGAATGGCGTAGTAATTGATAGAAATTACTATAAGGCATATGACCTATTCAAAGAGTCTTTATCACTTGGTTATACTAAGAGCCAAGTAGAACTTGGAATAGTTGCTTATAGACTTAAAAAGTATGATGAAGCTCACAAGAATTTACTTTTATCAGATAATAAGACTGATGAGGCTTATGAGATTCTTTATAAATTACATGACCAAAAATTAATTGATAACTCAAATAGTAAAGACGCTAAGTATTTCTTAGGTTTATCAAAGGATTCAAAAAGGAGAAATAAGTAATGAACTTTCTACTCGTAAATGATGATGGAATTAAACATAGAAATTTAATGCTAACAAAGAAAGCATTAGAGAAATTTGGAAAGGTATATATTGCATCTCCATCTAGCGAAAGATCAGGAGCGTCAATTGGAATTACTATTTATAAAGGCACAAAATATCATATTATTGATGATACAACAATTACCGTTGACGGAAGCCCTGCTGACTGTACATTTGTAGGTTTATATCACTTTGGTTTTGACACAATTGATATTGTTGTATCAGGCACAAATAGTGGCAAAAATGAATCATATGATCACTTATATAGCGGTACTGTTGGAGGAGTTGTTCAAGCTGCACTATTCCATAAAAAAGCTATTGCATTATCAACAGTTGAAAGAGATAATGGTGATGCAGTTTATGAAAAGACTGTTCTTGCTATAGATTATATCTTGAAGAATAAATTGCTTGATATTGCCCCACTCTTAAGTGTTAACTATCCGATACCTGAGGTTGAATTCAAAGGATTTAAGGTTGGTTCAATTGATCACACAGTATCTGATGAAAAGTTTAGATTGACTGGTGAAAACTATATTTCTACATATAGAGATATTAGAAATGAAAAAGAAGGCACTGATAGATATTTAACTAACCACGGATATTTCTCTATCACCGCCTTAAAACCATCTTTATTAGATGAAGAACTAAATAAGAAATTAAAAGAAGTAGTGGAAAAATAACCGCTACTTCTTTAAATTTTTAAAGTTTAATTTTGTAATATGGTATAGGATATCTTTCTTACCATCTTTTTTAATTTGTTTTAATAATTCGTCAGCTTCTTTACCTGCGCCTTTTGGAAGTTTATATCCATAAAGCTTTTCAAGATTTTCCATTTCAGTTAAGAAATAGCATCTCGCAATGATTGATGCGGCTGCGACCGCAATAGATTTTGTTTCACCTTTAGTTTCAAAACTGATATCTTTAAATATTTCTTGTGGTTTAATGCTTGAAATATTGTTTAAATACTTAAAGTAATTAGTTTTACCACAGAAATCATCTAGACATACTACATCATATTTACAAACTTTAGCCAAATCTCTAATATTAGAATTATGAAGACCTGCCTTAAGTTCATTTATATTATGAATAGAAGTATTATTATTGTATTGTTCATTTCTTAGGATGATTACTTTATGTTTTATTTTTTTAACTAAGGTTTTACCTATTTTAACTATTTCTTTGTCGGTAATCTTTTTACTATCTTTTACGCCAAGTTTTAATAGTTCATTGGTGTCTTTTCCTTTTACAAGACATGTTGCGACAACGATAGGCCCAAATAAATCTCCAGTACCAACCTCATCACTTCCAATAGTGTCCATATGATTATAAGGATAATTACCATCGCTTTCGTTATTATCCTCTTTAACGTATTCCTTAAAATAATCTAGTTTCGATCCTTGGAATACTACTTTACCGCTTTTATAAATTGATACGCTAAAACCATCACCTTGGAAGAAGTGACTTATATATTCGTTAGTAGGCATAGTTTCGAATGCTTTATAAGTCTTAACGAATGTATTGATTTCAGATTCTGTCATCTTAATTACTTTAGTCATATATTAATTTTATCATATTATGATAAGTATATAAAATCTATTGTGTTATAATAATCTAGATGAATGTAGTAAAGAATTTAGAATTAGACAAAATTATTAATATAGTTAAAACATATTCAACATTTGAGGAAACTAAAGATTTAATTGATTTAGTTGAACCATCAAGAGATAAAAAAGAAGTTGAAAGATTACTCCTTGAAGTTGAACATGCGAGAGCTTCAGTAATCAAGATTGGTCGTCTTGATGTTTTTGAAATGAATGTAAAGGATACTATCGAAAGATTAAGAGTATCCGCACCTTTATCTATTTCTGAAATATTTGAAGTATTAAATCTCTGTGATAACGTTCAAAGAGTATTAACTTATATTACTAAAGTTCAAAATATTCAAATTGAATATAGTGAACTTAAAAAGACTTTTGATAGATTTGTATCTTTAAAGAATATTAAGGATATGATTTATAAAGTTATTGATAGTGATGGCAATGTTCTTGATAATGCATCACTAGCTTTATATCAAATAAGACATAGAATTAGACTCGAAAATCAAAAACTTGATATTAAGATTAATCAATTACTTGAATCTTTAGCATCTAAACTAAGTGATACTATTGTAACTATTAGAAATGGAAGAAAAGTAATCCCTATTAAAGTAGAATATAAAAACCAAGTTCAAGGTGTTGTCCAAGGTGAATCAGCCTCAGGTCAAACAGTATTTATTGAACCATTTCAAACAATAGAAATTGAGAATAAGATAGAATCACTTAAAGAGGAAGAAGCAAGAGAAGTATCAAGAATTCTTTATGAATTAAGTGTAAATATCGCAAACAATTATGAAACTATTGAAGAAGATTATAGCGCATTAATATATTTAGACTTTATTATGAGTAAGGCATATTATGCCGTAGATATTGATGCGGTAATGCCAAAACTCTCAAAGAATATCAATATTATTAAAGGTAGACATCCTTTAATTGATAAAGAAAAAGTAGTTGCAAATACTATTAAACTTAATGCTTATAAGACTATGATTATCACAGGTCCTAATACTGGTGGTAAAACTGTAGTTCTTAAGACTTTGGGTTTACTCGCATTAATGACTGAATGCGGCATGCTAATTCCTTGTGAAAAGGATTCAGAAATCCCAGTATTTGATGGAATATATTCAGATATCGGTGATGAACAATCAATTGAACAGTCTCTTTCTACTTTCTCATCACATATGAATAAGATTGTTGAAATCATTGATGAATTCTCAAATGATTCATTAATCTTACTTGATGAACTTGGAAGCGGAACTGACCCTAAAGAAGGTGCATCACTCGCAATTGCGATTATTGATCACTTAAGTAAGTTTAATGTTTATTTAGTAGTTACTACTCACTATCCTGAACTTAAGAATTATGCATACTTAGATGAAAATATCGTAAACGCATCAGTAGAGTTTGATGTGAATACTTTAAAACCTACATATCGTTTATTAATCGGATTTAGTGGTAAATCTAATGCTTTCTTAATCAGTGAACGTTTAGGTTTAAGAAAAGCCATAATTGATCACGCCAACGAAATATCTCAAGGTTTTAGTAATAGTTCATCTAACTTAATGGAAATTCTTGAAAAAGAAGAAGAAAAAGCTAGACTTGAAAAAGAAAAGTATGAAGCACTAAACCAAGAATTAACTGAGAAACTCCATAACGCAGAAATTGAGATTAAGAAAGATAGAGATCAATTAAATAAAGAATATGAAACCCTAAATAATAAGAGAAATTCAATTCTATTTAAAGCTCAAAATGAGGCAGATAGATTAATTAATGAAATTACTGTGCTTAAGAAGAAACTTGAATCTAATGATGAAGTAAGTCAAGAAGCCTTATCTAAGATTAAGAAAAAGACTGATAATCTTTATGAATCTAAGTTAATTCCAAAGAAAGCTAATAAACATGAAATCAAGGAAGGAGATAACGTTAGAATCCTTGAATATAATAAGATAGGTACCGTTATAAAGATTAAGAATAATAATTATAGTGTTCAAATTGGTTCGCTCATATTTAATTATTCTATTGATGAAATTGAATATGAAGGTGAATTTGATAAGAATAAGATTATTATGGGGCCTAAGCAACAGTTTAAAGCTAAGTCAGTTAAGACTAGACTAGATTTAAGAGGTTTACGTTATGAAGAGGCTCAAGCAGAACTTGAGAAATTCATCGATGATGTAACTCTTGAAAATATTAAACAAGTTGAAATTATTCATGGTTATGGAACACTCGCATTAAGAAATATGGTTATTAAGTTTGCGGAAGAATCTCCACTTATTAAATCATATAGACCAGGAGAAGAACTTGAGGGAGGTCGCGGTGTAACCGTGATGGTATTAAAGTAATGAATGGTGGATTTTTATTAATAAAGAAAGATAGAGAAATTTCATCTAATAGTTTAGATAGTAGAGTTAAAAAAGCTCTATCTTTTTCTAAAGTTGGACACCTTGGTACCCTTGATCCACTTGCGGAAGGTCTTCTAATAGTAATGGTTGATAGAGCAACTAAACTTGCTAAGTATTTTGACAATTTAGATAAAGTTTATGAGCTTGAAATTAGACTAGGCGCAAGAACTAAATCTTTAGATCTTGAAGGCGAAATAATAGAATCTATGAATGTTGATTTTGAGGGACAAGAAAAGTTAATTGATAAGACTTTAAAATCATTTATAGGAAAACAATCTCAAATTCCACCTTTAGCTTCTGCGATTAAAGTAAATGGTAAAAAGCTATATGAACTTGAAAGAGCCAATATTGACTATACTCCAAAAGGAAGAGATGTTGAATTAATAGATGCCAAAAGAATAAGTGATATAAAAACTATAGAAAATAATTCTTATTTCACTTGTTTGTGCCACACATCTAAAGGTTATTATGTTAGAAGTTTAGCCCGAGATTTTGGGGATAAACTAAATGTTCCATCACTTGCATCAAGAATTAATAGAGTCAAAGTTGGAGAGTTTAATGTAGATAATGCTTATACTCTTAAAGATGTTGAAGAAGGCAATTATAAACTGATTAATCCGCTTGATTATCTTAATTTTAAAAGAGTTAAACTTGACGATATAACCGCACTTAAAAACGGTGTATGGATGAAAAATACATATGGAAAACATGAATATATTATATTCTGTGATAAACTAGGAACTCCTATAGCAATCTCTAAACTAGATACTAAAGTAAATGCTTATAGGATAGATACAATGCTTGAATTATGAAGATAACATACTTGAACAACAACACTAAATTTGATAGTAAAAATAAAGCCTTAGCTTTAGGCTTTTTTGACGGAGTTCATAAAGCTCATATGAAGATATTAAAGCAAACTATTGATATTGCTGAATATAATCATATTGAAAGTGCAATGATTACCTTTGATACATCAGTCGCATCATTTATTAGAGGTCTTAAGTTTAGATACTTAACATCTAATGATGATAAGATTTCAATCGCTAAGGCATTGGGATTTGATGAAATTGTGTTTATTGAGGTTAATCAAGCATTCTGCGATGTAACTAAAGAAGAATGTTGTAAACTACTCTTTGATGATGCAGACTTCTTAGTTTGTGGATTCGATTTTTCTTTTGGTAAATACGCTGAAGGAAATGTTGAGTATCTTGAAGAAAAGTATGGTGACAAAGTAGTTGCTGTTGATTGTATGATGGTTGATGGACTTAAGATTGGCTCTCAAGCCATTAAGAAAGCTTTATCTGAAGGTGATTTGTGGCTAGCTCGTGTAATGCTTCAAAGAGATTATTCAATTAAGGGAGTTCTTCATAAGAGAAATAAAAACTATTCCTTATCAGTGTCTGATTACTTCCTACCTAAAAATGGTAAGTATGAAATAGTTCTAAAAGGACAAAATAAGGAAGTAATAATTAACGCCAAAATAAAGTATATTGAAGACGAGTCAGTACTTCTAATTAAAGATCTAGATGATTCACATAAGCTTGACTCGCTTGAGACAAAAAAAGTACATGAACTAATCTTCACAAAAACATCAAGTAAATAACTTTGAATATTTATTATATATTTGATATAATAATTTAGGAATTTTAAGAAAATTAGAAATAGGAGATATAAAAAATGAACGTAAACAAATTACCTGGCTCTAAAGTACAATTTGAAGTTGTTATTCCAGTAGAGCTATTCAAGAAAGCTGTAGATGATGCTTTCGAAAAGAAAATCAAAACCGTAGAAGTTAAGGGCTTTAGAAAAGGACAAGCTCCAAGAAATGTATATGAAGCTCAATACGGTGTTGAATCTTTATATGATGACGCATTAAATAGTGCAATCTCTGAAACTTACTATGAAGCAGTTAGAGATAACAAGATTGATGTATGTGGTTATCCTAAAATTGATGTTGATACAAGAAAGATTAATCCTGAAGAACCAATCCATTATTTCGTAACAGTATCAGTTACTCCAGAAGTAACACTTGGCGAATACAAAGGTCTTCAAATCGTTAAAGAAACAGTTAAAGTTTCTAAGAAAGAAGTTGAAGATGAAATCAAGGCTGCTCTTGAAAGAGACGCTATGATGGCAACTAAAGAAGACGGCGTTATCGAAAAAGGTAACACTGCTAAATTTGATTTCGAAGGTAAAGTTGATGGTGTAGCATTTGAAGGCGGAACAGCTAAAGACTATGAACTTGAAATCGGTTCTGGACAATTCATTCCTGGCTTCGAAGATCAAATGATCGGTATGAAGGTTGGAGAAACTAAAGACATCAATGTAACTTTCCCTGAAGATTATCATGCAGAAAACTTAAAGGGTAAAGCTGCTGTATTCACAGTATCTGTTAAAGAAGTTAAAGTTAAAGAACTTCCTGAACTCACAGTTGAATGGTGCAATGAACAAAAACATAATCACGATGGTAAAGAATTAAAGTTCGAAACTGTTGAAGATTATAAGAACCATATCAAAGAACACATCAAAGAACATAAAGAAGAACACGCTAAAGCTGAAGCTCAAAACAAATTATTCGAAACAGTTATCGCTAATGCTAAATTCGAACTTCCTGAAGATTTAGTTGAAGAAGATGCTGAAAATGAATTCAAGAATGCTGAAGCTCAAGCTAAACAATACAATATGCCACTTGAAATGCTTTTAATGTATACAGGTGGAGGAACTGTAGAACAATTTAAAGAAAACTTAAAGAAACAAGCTACTCAAAGATTATCTTTAAGATTCGTTCTTAAGGCTATTGCTGATAAAGAAAACTTTGAAGTAACTGAAGAAGAAATCACTAAAGAATATCAAGATTTAGCTGAACACTACAAGATGACTGAAGAACAAGTTCGTCAAGCTGTAGATGCTGAATCTATTAAAGAAGAGATTAAATCTCAAAAAGCTTATAAATTAATCGAAGACGCAAATCCATTCGTTGCTCCTCAAAAGAAGTAATGAAAATCTGGCTTAGGCCAAAAAAGGGAGGTAAATTATGGCGCAAAACGATATTTTACCAGTAATTCCTATTAAAGTACCTGTAGCTCTACCTCATGTAGAACTCAGAATTGAAGTAGGTAGATCATTTTCAAAAAATGCAGTAGTTCAATCTGAACTAATGAATGAAAGTGAAATTTTATTAATCTTCCAAAAAGATAACCTTGATAAACAAGAAGCTCCTGAATTAAGCGAATGCTATACAATCGGTCTTCTTGCTAAGTTCACTAATAAGGTTAGACTTGGAAACTCAAACTTTAAGATTAGATTCGTTCCTATTACTAGAGTTGAAATAACTTCTATGTATAATGAGAATGATTGCTTAAAGGCTAGATACACTATCCTTGATGATGTATTTGGTGATGTAGATAAAGAAAAATTCTTAGTATCTAAGATTACATCACAAGTCCTTGAAAAAGGCGCAATGTTCTTAAGAAATCAAAAATTAGTAATTGATGAAATCAATGCTAATAGAGATGCAGGAACACTCTCAGATGTAATTGCCCAAGAATTATCTATTGATGGATCTGAACTCTATAAATATCTTGAAGATTTAGATGTAAATTCTAGACTTGAAAAGATCTTAAATGATATCAATAGCGTATTCTATCATAAAGAACTTGATGATAAAATTGACGCTGAAGTTAGACGTTCTATGGAAGAAAGTCAAAAAGAATATTATTTAAGAGAAAAGATTAGAGCCATCCAAAAAGAATTAGGTGATGTTGATAACAACACTACTGATATTGATAAGTTAAGAAAAGCTATTAAAGAAGCCAGAATGCCTAAGACTGTTGAAGAACACGCATTAAAAGAATTAACTCGTTATCAATCAGTATCAAGTGCATCTCCTGAATCATCAATGATAAGAAATTATCTTGATGTATTAATCGATATCCCTTGGTATAAAGAAACTGTTGATGAAATGGATATCGAAAAAGCTAAAGCTAAGTTAGATGAAACTCACTTTGGCCTAGATAAGGTTAAAGATAGAATTCTTGAATACTTATCTGTTAAACTTTATACTTCTAAAAACCCACAAACAATTCTATGTTTCGTAGGTCCTCCTGGTGTAGGTAAAACAACTCTCGCTGCATCTATCGCTGAAGCTTTAGGCCGTAAGTTTGTTAAACAATCACTTGGTGGTGTTAAGGATGAATCAGAAATTAGAGGTCACAGACGTACATATATCGGTTCACTTCCTGGTCGTATCATCAATGGTATGAGAGCTGCAGGTGTTACAAATCCTGTATTCTTACTTGATGAAATTGATAAGGTAGGAGCTGATTATAAGGGTGATCCTGAAGCTGCACTCCTTGAAGTATTAGATCCAGAACAAAATAAAATGTTTAGTGATAACTATGTAGAAGAACAATATGACCTTTCTAAAGTAATGTTCATCTGCACAGCTAATTACTTAGAAAATATCCCAGCTCCTTTAATGGATAGAATGGAAGTTATTGAACTTTCAAGTTATACAGAAATTGAAAAGTTCAATATCGCTAAAACTCATCTAATTGATAGAGAGCTTAAGAAGAATGGTCTTGAAGCTGAAAAGTTTGATTTAACTGATGATGCATTAAGATTAATTATTAAGGATTACACAAGAGAAGCTGGCGTAAGACAACTTGAACGTCATATCGGTACTCTTATGAGAAAAGCTATTAGAAAGATTTTAAATAAGGAATCTGATAAGGTAACTGTTACAGTTGAAAACCTTAAAGATTTCTTAGGTAAACCAATCTTCTCTAATAACCAAGCTGAAAAAGAAGATATGGTTGGTGTAGTAACTGGTCTTGCTTGGACTCAATTTGGTGGAGATACTCTTCAAATTGAAGTCACTACATTTAAAGGAAAAGGCGGACTTCAACTCACTGGTAAACTTGGTGATGTTATGAAGGAATCTGCTCAAGCTGCCTTTACTTGGGTTAAAGCTCATGCTAACGAATTAAACATCACTGAAGATGATTTCCAAAACCTTGATACTCATATTCACGTACCTGAAGGTGCAGTACCTAAAGATGGACCATCTGCCGGTGTAACAATGGCTACTGCTATCGCAAGTGCCTTTACTCACAGACCTGCTCGTCATGACATTGGTATGACAGGTGAAATCACTCTAAGAGGTAGAGTTCTTCCAATTGGAGGTCTTAGAGAAAAGAGTATTGCTGCTGTAAGATCTGGTCTTAAGACAATTATTATCCCTCAAGATAATATTAGAGACTTAGATGATATTCCAAAAGAAGTAAAAGATACTTTACAAATCGTTACAGCAACTAAGCTTGAAGATGTTTTATCTAAAGCATTAATCTAACAAAACAATTATAAAACGCTCTAAAAACGAATTTAGAGCGTTTTTATATTATTTAAATAATTTTTATTGTATTATATAAATATAATAACAATTATTTATGAGGAGGAAAATATGGTCAAGAAAATTGTTAAGTGGATATTATTCGCAGTTTTATTTTCTCTATTATCACTTTTAATTATATTTTATCTAGATTTAGCTAATGGACCTATGTGGATTCTATTTATTGAATTAGCCGCAATAGTTACTTTATTAGTATTATCTATATTAATCCCAAAGAAGCTAAAACTCGTAAGATTTGCATCGGTACTAGGATTTATAGCTGTAACAGCAGTTATGTTTATTCTTGCAAAACCAACTGTTGAAAGAACTAAAGCAGTTAATGATAAAAACCCTGAAAAGACTGAAGTATTAACTTTAGCTAATGGTAAAGTTCAAGGTGTATATAATTCTAATAAAACAGTAGAAGTTTACGCAGGAATTCCTTATGCGAAAGCTCCGGTAGGAGAACTTAGATGGAAAGAACCACAAGATGTTGAAAACTGGGAAGGTGTTAGAGATTGCTCAACTTTTGCTCCTAAGTCAATGCAAGCAAAAGAGAGTGGCGTATTTAATACAATTAAGGATATTTATGCTGAAGGTGGATGGCATCCAGACTTTAATATGTATCCATTAGAAGAAGCTAGTGAAGACTCTTTATACTTAAATATTTGGAGACCGGCAGGCAAGACAAATTTACCTATTTTAGTTTATATTCATGGCGGATCTTTAACATCTGGTTCTGCATCTGATTTCAATATTAACGGTGAAACGTTTGCATTAAACGATGTAATTATGATCACAGTAGCCTATAGACTTGGTGTATTTGGTTATTTCGCTCATGAAGATTTAATAAGCGAATCTCCTAATAATACTACAGGTAACTATGGACTCTTAGACCAAATCAAAGCTTTAAAATGGGTTAATGATAATGCGGCATATTTTGGTGGTGATAAAAATAATATTACTATCGCTGGTGAATCAGCTGGTTCATCATCAATTTCTGCAATTTGTTCAAGCCCACTTGCGAGCGGCTTATTTAAACGTGCAATTGGTGAATCATCAAGTCTAGTAGTTAAAACTCCACCTCATACTTATAGATCTTTAAATAACGCTTTAAAGACTGGCAAGAGTATTATGGAAGAATTCGGTTGTTCATCAATTGAAGAATTAAGAAATATACCAGCTGAAAAACTAGTTCAAACTAAATTCGAAAATTCAGGAATGACTCTTGATGGATATGCATTGACTAAGAATCCTTATGAAGTGTACGAAGCTCATGAGAATAATGAAGAAGCACTTCTTAATGGATATAACGTAAAAGAAGCAGATCCATTTGTAATTCTTACTACATTAACTAGCCCAGTTACTAAGAAAAATATTGAACAAAGACTTAAAGATGCATTTGGTTCAGTATATGGTAAACAAGTCTATGACCTATATAAAGACGCAATCAATAAGAATGCAGCTAAGGCATTTAATGAAATCTACTCAGTATATTGGTTTATCTTCCCACATGAATCGTGGAGTAATATGGCTCTTGCTGCCGGTGATACTGTTTATAGATATCAATTCACTAAAGAAAATGGTTTCTATGGAACATATCACTTTGGAGAAGTGGTATATGCATATGGAAATATTTCTAAATCAAATAAACAATTTGCTTATAAAGATGAAGATAGATTACTCTCACAAATGATGGTTAAATATTGGACTAATTTCATTAAGACAGGAAACCCTAATGGTGGAGGATTACCTACTTGGTCTACATATAATGGTGTAGATAAAAAGGTAATGGAATTAGGTTCTAATGTAGGTATGTTTACTGATAAATATACAGAACTTTATAAAATCTTAAATGATTTTATGGATAAGAAATAGAATGTCCGATTTTTTGGACAATAAAATGATATAATTTTACTATAATATAAATGCATAATTATTTATATAGGAGATAGTATGGAAATAGCAGCAATCATTTTAAGTGCATTATCTTTTATTGGCGTTATTGTTATTTTGATTATCCTTCTTAAAAACAATAATCAAAAGACAAACGCTTTGTCTAAAGGAGATATTAAAGAAATTACTGATGCAGTAACTAATTCAGTAAATACATTATCAAAATCCACAGCTGAACTCATAGCTGAAAAGAATAATTCGTTATTAGAATCATTAAAGTCTGATATTAAGAAATTAAATGAAGCAATGGATTCTTTATCTAACTCATTCAAGACATTCAAGACTGAAAATACAGAGTTTAAACTTCAATTCTTTGAAGAAAACAAGAAACAAAAAGAAGAACTCTTAAAGTCAGTTAAAGAAAAGGTAGAAGAATTCAAGACTGAAACTAAAGAAACTATCAAAGATTTAAAAGAAACTTTAAATAAGAATCTTGATGATATTAGAAAAGATAATAGTGAAAAACTTGATAAGATTAAAGATTCAGTAAATGAAAAGTTAGAAAAAGCTCTTGAAGAAAAACTTAAATCTTCATTCGATAACATCATTAAACAAATTGGCGCTGTTAATGAAACTGTAGGTGAAATTAAGGGTCTTGCTAATGATGTTGGAAGCCTTAAGAATGTATTAACTAATGTTAAGACTAAAGGTATCTTAGGTGAAGTTATCTTAGGTAACATAATTAAAGAATTCTTAACAGTTAACCAATATGAAGAAAATGTTGCGACAGTGCCAGGTTCAACAGAAAGAGTAGAATTTGCTATTAAGCTTCCTGGTGCTAAAGATGAAACCATCTATCTTCCAGTAGATTCTAAGTTCCCTTATGAACCATATGCTAAGATAGCCGATCCTCAATCGACACCTAATGAAATCACACAAGCAAGAAAAGATTTCAGAAACAATTTACTTAAATATGCTAAAGATGTTAAGACAAAATATATCGATGTTCCTAATACAACAGAATTTGGTATTATTTTCCTTCCAACTGAAGGATTATATCTAGAAGCAATTAACATGGGTCTATTTGAAGAAGTACAAAAAGAATACAAGATTAATATTGTTGGTCCAACTACATTTACAGCATTTGTAACATCTCTTCAAATGGGATTTAAGACTCTAACTATTCAAAAGAAGACTAAAGAAATAGTTGATCTTCTTAAGAATGTTAAGAAAGAATTCGGAAACTTCGAAGAAGTTCTCCTTGATGCTCAAAAACAAGTTAATAAAGCAGGAGAAACTATCACTAAGTTAATCACTACAAGAACTAATAAACTCAATGTTCAATTACGTAAGATTGATTTAGATGATGACGAAGAAGAAATCGAAACAGAAGAATAATTAAAAGGCAGGAGTAAATCCTGCCTTACTTATACATTAGAGTTATATAATTGTTTGAATTTTTCCTTTATTTTCTCATAGATATAATCTATAATAAAATAAAGAAACAGGAGCATATTATGAACGTAACAAGATTAAAAGAAGTATTACAAAATAGTGTTAAATATCTATATCCAAACATTGAAATAAGTGCTGAAATTGACTTAGATGGTCAATTCTTAGTTAAGCTTAATTATGATGGAACATTAGATGTTAAAGGTGATATTCACGCGGTTAGTGGATTTAGAATTTCAAGAGATCAACCATTCCTTCCAACTGACGTTGAACTTTTAACTACATATATCCAAGAAAATAACACAATTGAATCTTTACCTAATATGAGTCCTGAATATGTTGATGCATTAAGAACTACTGCGTTAAATAAAGCTATTGCAGATGCATTATTCCCTGGTGCTGCAACAGTAATTCTTAAAGTTATTAATGCTTTAACTAGATTAAGTGAAAGAACATATGAAGGTTCTAAAATCCAATATGGTATTTTTGTAAACACAATACTTAAAGCTGACAATACATCAAACAATATTGGATTTAATGAATTCATGCAAGAAAACTATTCAGCCGTATTAACTGATGGTACTGAATCATTTATTGAAATAGATAAAAATGGTTTCATTCTAAGATATCTTCAATTAAACTCTGAAAAGAGTGATTTAGGTCTAGCTCCTTATGATTACACAAGAATTCTTGAATATTGTGGACATGAAGTAGTTGGTATCGTTTTATCAGAACAAGGTGAAATCCTTATCTTCCATGATAATGAACTTAAATATACTAAACGTGGTGGTAGATGGAATCCATATAACCACAAAGAAGTTATTAGAATCATCCATAGTAGATCTGAGAACGATAATTTATTATTCGCTAAATCAGTATATCTTACAGCTCTAGACTTATCATTTGGAACATCTGGTGGTATTATTTCATTCCTTGATGAAAACGAAGTTAATAGAGCTCTTCAACATATCAATATTCACGATATCGTTAACGCAACATATTATGAGATTAAGAAGAACATGCTAAAAGAAGCTAATGACCCACAATATGAAGCAGTTAAGGATTTAGCTTTTGATGAATTCTTAAAACAAAAAGAAAATGAAAAAGCATGTGTATTAAATAAAGTTATCGGAAACAGAAAATTCTTCCAATTATATAGAAAACTACGACAAGAAATTGTCGCAATTGATGGTGCAACAGTTGTTGACTATAATGGTGATTTGGTTGCGGTTGGTGCCATCATTAAGATTGATGCAGGTAGTAAAGGTGGAGGTAGAATTGCTGCTGCAAGAACTTTATCTAACTATGGTATTGCGATTGAAATATCTAGTGACTCATCGATCAAAGGTTTCGCTCTTGGCCAAGATAACCTTCCAGAACAAATCTTTACTATTGCTGATTTCTCAACATTAAGAAACGAATAATGAATGTAAAAGAATTATTAGTAAAAGATAAAAAGAATATGATTATATGCCCTTCAAGTTACAATGAAGGGATTTTTAAGTCTCTAAAAGATGAATTCTTATACAATCTAACATTTGAAACACCTGAAAACTTTGTTACTGAAGTTTTAGGTTCTTACTTAGATAATTTAGTAATGAAACTAGAAGAAGGAGAAGATAAAGACTTTGGCCCACTTAATGTGAGTGGCGCAAAAGAACTTATTGGTATTGCACCATTCTTGGATGATAAAGATTTTAAAGATAAACATATAAAATACTTCGTTAAAAATGAAGGATATATAGAATGTCTTAAGGAAATGAATATTGTTTATATAGATTATTGTTTGAGCAATCTTCATTTTCATTTAGCTTTAAATGAGCTAAAAAAGAATGGTATTGAAGCTAAATTATATAAACCTGAGCAATATAATAAAGAATTAATACTTGTTAATAATGGAAATATTATTGAAGAAGTAGAAAATACAGTGGATTTAGTTTCTGATCTACTATATAAAGGCAAAGATATTAACGACATTATTGTTTATGTATCAAATGAAGAATACTATTCAGTTTTTGAAGATGTTTTATCTTATACTGATATTCCATATCAAATTGAAAGAAAAGTATCTCTATTCGAAACAGTAGATGGTCTCACTTTCTTTAACTTCGCTAAAGTATATTCAGAATCAAATAATAAACTTGATATAGAAGTATTAAAACTATATAAAGAAAAATATCCTAATATTAATTTAAATACTTATAATACATTAGTTTCGTTTTTCTCAGGCATAGAATATTCATCTATTGATTATTTAAGAGAATTCTTACTTAACGCACACATTAAAGTTGATACATATAAAAATGTATTAAAGATCACATCTAACTTTGATAAATATATTGAACCAAATAAGGTTCTATTTATGTGTGGCATTAACCAAGGCCTATTCCCATCAACAATTAGATATAATGGATTAATTACTGATGAGATAATTCAAAAGAAGAACCTTCCTACAAGTAAAGTATTAAATGAATATAATGAAGACCATATTAAAAATAAGATAAACTCTATTGAAACTGTATATATTTCAACTTGTAAGAAAAATATGGCTAAAGAGTTATCTCCATCTTCGTTTATTGAAAAGCTTGGACTTAAAAAAGAAGATGCACTTAATCATTCTTTAATTAAGGGGTATTCTAAGAAAAGAGATTTCTTAAAATACTTAAAAGCTAAAGACACATATTTCTTATATCATCACGAATCAGATAACTTAAAAAAGTATAATTTTTTAAAAGATGAAATGGAAGAAAACAAATATGAATCAAATTTCAAATTTGACAATTTTGAACTATTTTCAAAAATCATTAATAAAGAATTAAAATTATCTTATTCAACTATATCTGACTATGCATCTTGTCCATTTAAATATCTATTTAAGAACACACTTAAATTGGAAGAATTTGATGTTAAGTATGCAAACTTTTTAGGTGATTTCTTCCATAAGTTTATTAAAAAATATATAAATATTGATTTTGATCAAACTGATGTTCAATTGATGCTTGAAGACCATATTAAAAAGGTTAAAGAAGATTCTAAATATGAACCATCAGATACCGAAAAAGTATTCTTTGAAATATTCTATGATACACTTCCGATTATTCATGAAAAGCTAAGATCTTATTTTGATAGAGATAATTTAAAACTTGAAAGAGAAAAACCATTCCATAAAGATCTTAAATCTGATAAATTAACTGTCTATGTAAAAGGATATATAGATTTAGTTGCTGAAAACAAAGACGATAATTCTTTATTTGTCTTTGATTATAAGACAGGTAAAATCCCAGATATTGACCTAGAAAAAAGAGAAGGACTTCAACTCTTAATATATATGGATGCCTTATTAAATGATGGATATAAGAATGATAATCCAGCAGGTATAATCTATATTGATATAAACCATAAACCATCGGAATTTGACCCAGATTCTAACATAAAATTCAGTGGATATTCAATTTTAAAGAAAGATAAATCAATGGAAATATTCAATAATATAGTCAACCAAAAAAGAAAGTATACAATATGCTGTTCTGATGATTTAAGAATTAGAATTGAAGATACTAATAAGATTGTTGAAGAAATAAAGAACGATATAATTAATCAAAAGTTTATTCAAACTCCTTCTGAGGATGCTTGTAAGTACTGTAACTTTAATGAATTCTGTTACAGTAAGAAAGTAAACACATATGGAGAAGATGATGAAAAGGAGGAAAAAACTAATGGCGACAAGTAAAGAATTCCTAAAGTATTTAACTCCTGATCAACAAAATGTTGTAACAACTGAATCAAAAAATATCCTTGTAAGTGCCGCTGCTGGTAGTGGTAAAACTTTTGTATTAACTAGAAGAGTTATGCATCTTTTAAAGGATGAAGGATACTCTTTAGATAATATGGTTATTCTAACATTCACTGATCTTGCAGCTAAAGAAATGAAGGATAGAATTATCAAAGCTTTAAAGGCTTTCGATGACCCTAGACTTAAAGAAGAATTATCACATATAGATGAGGCGAATATCTCAACTTTTGACTCTTTCTGTCATAAATTTTTAATCGAAAATATAGTATATTCAAGCTTCTCGAAAGAGTTTAATATTGGTGATCCTGCAATATTCGATATGATGGCTAATAAATTCATTGATGAAATGCTTGATAATTATATTAAAGACAACAAAGAAGAGTTTAAAAATGTCATCAAAATTACCGAGGCTGATAATAAGAACGATATAAAAGATATCATCTTAAATGTTTATGATGTTTTACTTAACTATAAAGACCCACTTCAAGTTGCTGATGATTATATTAATAACTTTTATCCTGAAGAAGAAATACATAAACTTATTGATATTACAGACCCATTCTTAAGAACTAAGATTAAAACGCTAATAAAACTTTGCGACATAGATTGCGTAGAAGGAACTAAAGTAGTATTTGATCGATATATTGAATATTTTAATGAAATATTAGATGCTCAAGGATTTAAGGAACTTATTCAAGTATTCTTAAGAGATATTCCGAGACAAGAAAATGGTAAGCATTTGGTTTGTAGAAAAACAGGAGCTACTGATAGCGAAAAAGAAGATTTAGAAGATCGTATTGATAAGATTAAAAATACCTTTAAAGAATGCAAAGAAATTGCAGACCAGTTTGCTGATTTTAATGAGTTAACAGAATCACTACAAAATGATTTTAATGTTGAAACATTAATCATGAGTTTTGTTAGAGAACTTATTGTTAAGATGAATGAATTTAAGAAAGAATACTCTTTATACTCATTCCAAGATATTGAAATAGAATGTATAAATATTCTTTCTAAACATGAAGAAATAAGAAATAGATATAAATCTAAGATTAAAGAATTCTTAATTGATGAGTATCAAGATACAAATGATATTCAAGAAGAATTAATTTCTTTAATTTCTAATAATAACGTTGTAGTTGTTGGTGATATCAAACAATCTATTTATAGATTTAGAAATGCTAATCCTTCATTATTTAATGAAAAACTAAATCAATATGGCGATGATAATAATGAAGCTGGCAAAAAGATAGAACTAGCTATGAACTTTAGAAGTAGAAAGGAAGAAGTTCTAGATATTTCAAATAATATCTTTGGAAAATTATCTCATGACCCAGAAGTTGAATCTGATTTCTTTAAAGATTTAATGGAATGTGGCAATAAAGATTACGAGCTAGAAGAACCAATAGAAAACAAGTTCAAGATTATCGAATACCAAAAAGATGAAAAAACTAAGAAGTCAAATGAATATGAACTTCTCGCAACCGACATCTTAAACAGAGTTAATTCTAAACAACTAGTATACGATAAGGATAAATTTAGAAAAAACGAAAAAGGTGAGGATGTACCTGGTCTATATCGTGAGATTGAATTCTCAGATATAATGGTTTTATGTCGTACTCAAGGCAAGTTCGAACAACTTAAAAAAGTATTTGAAGATTATGGCATTCCATCAGTAGTAATTGCCGATGAAGAATATTCATCAAGTGAAGAAATAATCTTCTTAAAGAATGCTTTAAAAATAGTTTATTTATTATCTATAAATGAAGTTGATACTGAGAACTTTGTTAAGACATTATTATCTTTACTTAGAAGTTTTGTAATCAAAGAAGATGACAATAAGATAATTGAATTCATTGCTGATTCTAGAGGAATGCTTGAAAAGTTTGAGTTCTATTTTAAGAATTTATACGATAATTTAAACGATTTATTAAATATCTATAATCAATATGGAACTTCATTCTTATTTAATGAAATCGTTAATAGATTTAATATTTATAAAGAAATCCAATCTTTGAATAAGAAAGAATCAAGAGAAATAAAGATTAGTATCTTAATTGATCAAATAAAAGTATATGTAAAGAGTGGAATGTCACTCAAGTATATTATTGATTACTTTGATTACTTAAAGGTTAATAGAACTGAGACTATGCAACGTCTTGGCACGTTTGATGATCTTAAATGCGTTAAGATTATGACTATGCATAAATCTAAAGGTCTTGAAGCTCCACTTGTATATATAATTGGACTTAATGGAAAGTTTGCTCCATGGCAACATCTAGGCTACTATTCTAGAGATTTAGGAATTTGTTTTGACGATACTTTAAAACATAAACTCTTCTTAAAGAAAGAGATAAAAGAAACAAATATTGAATTGTATAGATTACTCTATGTTGCGATAACTAGACCAAGAGAATCTTTGACTCTATTCAATCAAGAAGGATTTAGAGAATGTAAGAATGATATTTATAGCTTTGGTTCACTTATGGATATGCTAAATTATGCGATTGAATTTGATAATAGCGTTTATAAAAGGTTTGAACCGATAGTACCTGAAAATGGTGATAAGAAACTACCTAATATTAAGTCAAACGCAATTACTTATGATAAGTTAAAACTCAAAGATAAAGAGAAGATTGAAAGAAAGAAAGCTTCTCATGATGTTGAATTTGAAGTATCAAAGGAAGTAACTGATATTCTTGATAAAGGTACATTACTCCATTCATTCTTTGAAGTTACTAACTTTTTAGCAGATGATTTCGATAAAGAAATCGAAAAGAAGAAGATTGCGACTCACTATATCAAGTATTTAAAACAATTCAAAGATACGTTCTTATTTAATACACCATCTTTAAGAGAGCTCCATGAATTACCTTATTTTGGTGATAATGAATCTGGCGTAATTGACTATTTACTTGAAAAAGAGAATGAATATATCATTGTAGACTTTAAGACATCTAATATTGATAATCCTGCATACGTAAATCAACTTAATACGTATAAAGACTATCTTAAAACTAAGACTGATAAGCCTATAAAGATGTATTTATATTCAATACTTAAAGATATTTTTAAGAAGATTGAAGACAATTAAAAAGAGCGATTGATTTCGCTCTTTTATTTTGCTTTATTGTATGCATCAGTGAATAGTGGTAATACTACACTTCCAAGTCTAGTATAACCCATGAGGTTAGCCGCAGCTCTGATTGTATCATCTTTAGATAAAGAATCATTTGATACATATTTGATAGCATTTATAGCTTCCTCGATTGGAACGTCTTTGGCATCTCTTCTATTTTCACCTTCAACTGTTTTTCTGATTATATTACAATTCTTTGGATTGTCTTCATCCTTCCAATAGAATTTAACTCCATTATAAATTGTATATTTGAAGTTAAGAGTAGGTAGAAACTTATCTAAAAGTTCTTGAATTATCCTTCCAATCTTTTGCATTCCAACAGATTTTATAACTCTTCTTTCAAGTAATCCTTCTGAGATTGGAGCCTCTTGATATAGCACTGCAATAAATCTTTCTTTTAACACTTCTAGGTTATTTGGTAAGTCCTCTGTAACGAGATGTAATTCTTTTAATTTTGTGGCTCTATAGTTATCAATTTTCATATGTTACCTCTTATAAAATGATTTTAATTTATTGACACTTTAATGTCAATATTAAAAATATTGAAGGTTGAAATAATGGAGTCTTTAATATAGAATAGAGTAGTGTGATATTTAAAAATAATAAATATAGGAGTTATATATGGAAGATAAAGTTAGTAGTTATTCTTTTGAAACCTTAAACAAAAATGAGACCTTAAAAGTCTTAGAAACTAATAAGGAGACAGGCTTATCAACTGAGGAAGCAAAGGCAAGACTTGAAAAGTTTGGTGAGAACAAATTAAAAGAACAGAAGAAAGATTCTATAATTAAAATTTTCTTCTCACAAATGAACGATTCAATGATCTTTGTATTGTTCGCAGCTATTCTTGTTACTATTGGTGTTTCTATTTATGAAACAGTAAAACAAGGATTTGATTTCTTTAACGTTGGTGACTGGCCTGATGTAATCATTATTCTTGCAGTTATATTAATGAATGCATTTATTGGAACTATCCAAGAAGTTAAAGCTCAAGCTTCTCTTGAAGCATTAAAGAAGATGGCATCTCCTGAAACTGTAGTAATTAGAGATTCAAAGAGAGTTACTATTAAGTCTTCTGAACTTGTACCTGGTGATATTGTAGTACTAGAAGAAGGTAATACAATTGGTGCTGATATTAGATTAATTGAATCTTATAACTTAAAAACAAATGAATCTTCTTTAACTGGTGAATCTCTCCCAGTTGAAAAAGATAGTGAATATGTATTTAGTGGTGAAGTTCCACTAGGTGATAGAGTTAATATGCTTTATATGTCTACACCAGTAGTATATGGTAGAGGACTTGGCGTAGTAGTTAAGACTGGTATGAATACTGAAATTGGTAAAATTGCCTCAGCTCTTGATACTGAAGAACAATTAACTCCACTTCAACAAGTTTTAGCTAAGTTATCTAAATCTTTAGGACTTTTAACATTAGGTATTGTTATTGCAGTACTCTTAGTTCAAATCGTTTGGTTACTCGTTGGTGGCTTTGGCGCTTCAATTGACCACTGGATTGATGCAGTATTATCATCAATTGCTCTAGCTGTTGCAGCTATCCCAGAAGGTCTTCCTGCTGTTGTTACAATAGTATTATCTATTGGTGTACAAAGAATGGTTAAAGCTAACACTATCGTTAGAAAACTTGCATCTGTTGAAACTTTAGGTGCTGTATCAGTTGTATGTAGCGATAAGACTGGAACACTCACTCAAAACAAGATGACAGTTGTTGAAGCTTATACTTTAAACAATAAATTCACACAAAAAGATTTCTTTGAAAAACAAAAAGATGAAAACTTAAAATTATTAGCTAAAGGAATGAGCTTATGCTCTAACGCATCAGTTGATGAAGGATTATATGGTGATCCTACTGAAATCGCACTCGTTGTAATGGCTAATGAATTCAATATGCATAAATCTGTTCTTGAAACAGTTTGTCCAAGAGTAGATGAACTTCCATTCGATTCAGTTAGAAAGATGATGTCTACTAAACATGAATTCGATGGTAAGACTGTAGTATTTACTAAAGGTGCTCTAGATTCAATTATGGCTAGAACTACTATGATCCTTGATGGAGAAACTCCACGTAAGATTACAAAAGCAGATATTACTAAGATTAATGATATTAATATGGAATATGCAGATAAAGCATTAAGAGTACTTGCTTTAGCATATTCTGAATCAGATAAAATTACAGAAGAAAACTTAATATTTGTTGGACTTGTAGCAATGATTGACCCAGCAAGACCTGAAGCTAAACCTGCTGTTGAAAAGTTTAAAGAAGCTGGTATCACTACAGTAATGATTACTGGTGACCATAAAGATACAGCTTTCGCAATCGCAAGAGAACTTGGTATTGCTGAAACTAAGGAACAATGTATGCTAGGTTCAGAAGTTGATAAACTTACTGAAGATGAACTCGTTGAGGCTACTAAGACTATTAGAGTATTCTCAAGAGTTAGTCCTGAAAATAAAGTTCAAATCGTTAAAGCTTTCCAAAAGGCTGGAAACATTTGTGCTATGACAGGTGATGGTGTTAATGATGCTCCATCTTTAAGAAATGCTGATATTGGTATTGCTATGGGTATCACTGGTACTGATGTATCAAAAGAAGCAGCTGATATGGTATTAACTGATGATAACTTCGCATCAATTGAAAAAGCTACAGAAGAAGGTAGAGGTATCTACGCTAATATTAAGAAGACAGTAATATTCTTATTATCTTCTAATATCGCAGAAGTTGCTGCTATGTTCTTAATAGTACTTGTCGGACTTCAAACTCCGCTTCTAGCTATCCATTTACTTTGGATTAACCTTGTAACTGACTCACTCCCAGCTATTGCTCTTGGAATGGACCCTAAAGATCCTAATAATATGAAAGATAAACCAAGAGATCCAAATGAAGGAATCTTCGCTCATGGCGGAATGAGAAGAACTGTTTTCTATGGTATTGTTATTAGTATTGCTGTGCTCGTCGCATATTTATCACATGCATGGCTTAATGGTATATTCACATATAGTGGAATTAAAGAATTCTACTCTATTGAAGAAAACTTACACCACGCTCAAACTATGGCATTCTGTGCCCTTGCATTTAGTGAATTATTCCATATGGTTGGAATGAGTAATCATAGAAAATCATTTATTCAAGTATTTAAGAATAAGAACTGGATGATGCTCTTCGCATTCTTATTCGGTGTTGGACTACAACTTTTAGTTATCGAAGTTCCTGGTATGAGAAAACTCTTCTCTACATCTAATCTTGACTGGCAAGAATGGCTAATTACTGCTGCAATGTCAGTGCTTCCACTTGTAGTTCATGAACTTGTTTTATTAGGCCAAAAGATATTTTCTAAGAAACAACTAACTAAATAAAAAATAGACAAAATGACTTTAATTATATATAATTAATAGTACTATTTTGAAAAGAAGGAGTTTTAAATGAGTAAATATAGTTATCAAATTATTTCAGATTCTACTAGCTCTTTAGATAAAGCTACAAGAGAAAAGTATGAATTAGATTACGCAAGAATGTTATTATCTTATGGAGAAAATAACGAAGAAAAGTATGCAACACTAGATTATGAAAATCCATCATTTAGTGAATACTTTAATATCATGAGAGGTGGTGTTAGAGTTTACACTGATATGGTAACTGCACAAGAATATAAAGAAGTATTCTCTAAATATTTAAAACAAGGTATGGATGTTTTATATATTGGTTGTTCTTCTAAATTATCTGGTTCAGTTGAACTTGCTAAGAAATTAGCTCCAGAAATCGAAAAAGAATTCCCTGGAAGAAAGATTTATGTAGTTGATGCATTAACATCTAATGCTGCTCAAAAATACTTAGTAATCGATGCTGCTAAATTAAGAAACGAAGGCAAATCAGTTGAAGAAGTATATAAATGGGTTGAAGAAAATAAATATGATTACCAAAACTATGCAACAGTTGGTACTTTAACTTACCTCGCAAGAGCTGGTAGAGTTAAAGCTGCTAAAGCATTCTTTGGAAATTTATTCAGTGTTAAACCATTACTATATAATAATAGAGCTGGTGAAAATGTTTCTTATTCAAAAGCTAAAGGTAGAAAAGGTTCTATCGAAGCATTAGCTCAAGAAATTAAGAAGTATATTACTAATCCTGAAAAACAAGAAAAGATCTATATCGTTCATGGCGATTGCTTAGACGATGCTAATGAACTAAAAAATAAAATTATGGAATTAATCCCAGAATTAAAAGAAATCGAAGTTACAGAACTTGATCCAATCGTAGGAGCTAGTTGTGGACCTGATACATTAATTGTAGGATTTAAAGGAAAATTTGTAGAAGAAGTGTCTGAATAAGATACTTTAGGAGTAATTATGACTAAACAACAATTATCTACAGTAAAAACTGTTGATGCAAAATTATTTGTTGGTATGGTTGACATGGGCGTTAAAAACCTTAAGAAACACTACCAAGAAGTAAATGATTTAAACGTATTCCCAGTACCAGATGGTGATACTGGAATCAACATGAGAAGAACAATCGAAACTGGTTTCGATGCTATTAAAGATATTACTGAAGGTTCTATTGCTGATGCTGCACAAGCTATGGCTAAAGGTGCACTTCTTGGTGCAAGAGGGAACAGTGGTGTTATCTTATCTCAAATATTTAGAGGATTTGCTAACGGCGTTGGAACTAAAAAGACTTTAAGTGTATATGGTCTTCATACAGCATTTAAAGCCGCAGTTAAACAAGCTTATGGAGCTGTTAATAATCCAGTAGAAGGAACAATCCTTACTGTATTAAGAGAATCTGTTAAGGCTGCTGCTAAACAAACTGCTGGTACAGTTCTTCAATACTTAAAAGCTTTAGTTAAACAAGCTAAGATCACTCTTGATGATACTATCAATATGATGGATGTATTAAAAGAGGCTGGAGTTATTGACTCTGGAGGAGCTGGATATTACTATATCGTTGAAGGTTTCTTAATGTTCTTTGAAGGTAAGACTGTTACAGATACTACTTCAAACATTAGTGCTTATGATGAAGCTAAACCTCATGAACAAGCTACAACTCTTGATTTCTCACTCTTTAATGAAGATTCAGTATTAGACTATGGATACTGTACAGAATTCATTCTACAACTCCAAACAACTAAAGTTGGAAATGTATCTGAATTCAATGAACAAGAAGTAATTGATTACCTTACAACTCAAGGTGATTCAATTGTATGTTTCAAAGATGGATCTATTGTTAAAACTCACGTTCATACAAAAGACCCAGGTGCAGTATTATCATATGTTAGACGTTGGGGTGAATTCTTAACTGTTAAGATTGAAAATATGTCACTTCAACATAATAATGTTGTTGCTAAAGAAAAGAAAGAACTTGATGAAAAGATGAAACATAAAAAGTATGCATCAGTAGCAGTATGCCAAGGTGAAGGCATTAAGAATGCATTCTTAGAAGTTGGTGTAGATAAGATTGTTGATGGTAATCAAACAATGAACCCATCTTCAGAAGATTTCGTAAAATGCTTTGATAAGATGGATGCTGATAACATCATCGTTCTTCCAAATAACTCTAATATAATCATGGCAGCAGAACAAGCTCGTGATTTATATAAAGAAAAGAAACCAGAAGTTAATATTATAGTTATTAAGACTAAGAGTGTTGCTCAAGGTTTCATTGCTGCTAATATGTTTGTATTTGATAGTGAATCTTTAGAAACTATTGAAAGAGATATCTATCAATCAATCGAAGGCGTATCATCTGTTGAAATTACTACAGCTACAAGAAACACAACTGTATCTGGAGTTAAGGTAACTAAAGGACATTATATTGGTATTATTAACCATCAACTTGTTGTAGATAATAAAGAATTAGTCGATGCACTCGTTGAAACTATTGGTAAAGATGAAGATTTATCTGACAAAGAAAATGTTCTCTTAATCTATGGCGCAAATACTACAGAAGAACTCAAGAAAGAAGCTTTTGAATCTGTCAAAAAGGCTTATCCATCTCTAGAAGTGTCTGAGATAGATGGCGGACAAGATGTATACTTCTTCAATGTCGCAATCTTCTAGTATTTAAATAAACAACGCAAAACATTAAAGGTGACTTAGGTGTCACCTTTTTGTTTTACTTAATTTGTCAAATTAATTGTTATAGTAATATGATTTTTTTGTGTTTATTGTTTATATATTATGAAATTAATATATAATACTTTTGAGGTATGTATGAGAGCCGATTATTATGATGTATTAGGCGTTTCAAGAAACGCTTCTCAAGATGAAATAAAAAAAGCATATAGAACTCTTGCGAGTAAATATCATCCAGATGTTTCTACTGACCCTAAAGCCACTGAAAAAATGGCTCTTATTAACGAGGCTTATGATACTTTGAAAGACCCACAAAAAAGAGCTAATTATGATCAATATGGTCCAATGAATGAAGAGCCTAATACAAACGGTAATACAACTTACCAATATTACTATAACTATAACCCTAATCAAAACTATGAATATTCAAATGGTTATACATATGTTAGAAGCCCATTCCATTTTATTAGGTTTATAATCGCAGTTTTATTTTTAGGCGCTGTGTCATTTGCGCTTATGAGATTAATATCTGTTGGTTCTAGTTTCTTTTCTAATACAAAAGATGTAAGAGATGATACATTTAAATATCGAATCTCAGGAACGACAGCTCAAATAATTGATTATTATGGAAACTTTGAGACAGTCTATATTCCTCAATCTATAAACTTTAGATATAAGAATTATAGAGTTGAAACTATTTCAAAAAATCTATTTAAAAATGTAAGTATTACAACACTTACTATCTCTTCAAGCATTAAGAAAATTGATACTGACGCATTTAATGGAGCTAGTATCGCTAGAATTTATTTTGAAGGTACTAAGGCTGATTATGAAACTTGGGTTCAAAGAGTTGTGATTGAAGATGGTAATCAAATTATTAAAGATTATATAAATCAAAACACTATAATTATTAAAGATAGAGGAGGCATTCATGAAATGTCTCACTCTTTTTTATATATAAAAATATAAAAATAATTTATAATATATTTAATGGGTAAAAATATGAATAAAGAAGAAAAAACTCTCAAAGAAAATTTAATATATGATGGAAGAATCATTAAGGTCTATAACGATGAAGTATTATGTCCTAACGGAAATAAGTCATATAGAGAATATATTAAACATAATGGTGGTGTATGTATTCTTGCTATAAAAGACGGATACATATATTTTGAGAAACAATTTAGATATCCATATCACACTGAAGTGTTAGAACTTCCTGCGGGTAAATTAGAGCTTAATGAAGATCCTCTAGAAGCCGCAAAAAGAGAATTAAAGGAAGAAATTGGTTTCACTTCTAAAAATATGGAATATATTGGATATTTTTATCCTTCAGTAGGCTATACTAATGAGATTATTCGTTTGTATTTCTCAAGTGATAATGAACTTGGAGATACTCATCCAGATGAAGACGAATTAATTGAAATAGTTAAGTTAACTGTGAAAGAAGCATACGAATTGCTTGATAAAGGTGAAATTGCGGATGCGAAGACAGTTATCCTACTATCTAAACTTAAAGAAAGGTTATTGAAGTAATATGGATTTAAAAGAGAAAATAGAAAGAACCAGAAACTTTTCTATTATCGCTCATATCGACCACGGAAAATCTACACTCGCTGATAGACTTATGGAAGAATGTAATGCGCTTGATGAAAGAAAAGCACGTTCTCAATTCCTTGATTCAATGGATATTGAAAGAGAAAGAGGAATTACAATTAAACTTAATACAGTTCACTTAGAATATAAGGCAGACGATGGAAATACCTATTATTTAAATATAATAGATACCCCGGGACATGTCGATTTTTCTTATGAAGTTTCTCGTTCTCTCGCAGCTTGTGAAGGTGCACTACTTGTAGTAGATGCAACACAAGGTGTAGAAGCTCAAACACTTGCGAACTGTTATCTTGCAATCGATAATAACCTTGAAATAATCCCAGTTGTAAATAAATGTGATCTCCCATCAGCTGATCCTGAATCTGTAAAAGAAGAAATAGAAGAATTCATTGGTTTATCTTGCGAAAACGCCGTTAACACAAGTGCGAAGACTGGTTATGGTGTACATGATGTACTTGAGGCAGTTGTAAAGAATATTCTTCCACCTATGGGAGATGTTAATAAGCCGCTTAGATGTTTAATATTTGATTCTATCTTTGATGCATATAGAGGAGTTATTCCTGCGTTTAGAGTTGTTGATGGAATGATTAAAAAGGGTGATGATATCTACTTAATGGGTTCAAATGTTACTTATCATGTTGATTCACTTTTTGTCAAAGACCCGCTTGAAAAAGAAGTAGATTATTTAACTGTTGGTGATGTTGGATATTTATGCGCATCTATTAAAGATATCAAGACAGTTCATGTTGGTGATACTATTACTTTAAAGGATTCTCCATCTCTAACACCGCTTCCTGGTTATAAGAGATTAAACCCAATGGTATATACTGGACTATATCCTGTTGATAATAGTGACTATGTTGATTTAGGAGATGCCCTTGATAAACTCGCATTAAATGATGCTTCATTAGTTTATGAAAAAGAATCTTCAAAAGCGCTAGGTTTCGGCTTTAGATTAGGTTTCTTAGGACTTCTTCATATGGAAGTTGCTACTGAAAGAATTGAAAGAGAATTTGGAATTCCTCTAATTGCAACAGCTCCATCTGTAGTGTTCCACCTTTATGATAAACGTGGTGAACTTCATGAAATAGAGAATCCTCAAGAGTTCCCAGATCCAGGAACATTTGATCGAATCGAAGAACCATTTATGAAGACTACTATTATGACACCTGAAGAATATGTAGGTGCTGTAATGAAGGTCTGTCAGGATAAAAGAGGCATATTCAAAGATATGGAATATGTGTCAAAATCTAGAGTAATACTTCACTACTCAATGCCTCTACTTGAAATCGTTTATGATTTCTTTGACAAATTAAAATCTTCAACAAAAGGTTATGCATCTCTAGATTATGAATTTGAAAAGTATCTACCTGCACAACTTGTTAAACTTGATATATTACTTAATGGTGAAACTATTGACGCTTTAGCTTCAATCGTTCATAAAGATTTTGCTTATAACAGAGGAAGACTTATTTGTGAAAAACTTCAAGATATTATTCCTCGTCAATTATTTGATATTCCAATTCAAGCTGCAATTGGAACAAAGATTATCGCTAGAACCACAGTTAAGCAATTGAGAAAAGACGTTATTGCTAAATGTTATGGTGGAGATATCTCAAGAAAAAAGAAACTTTTAGAGAAACAAAAAGAAGGAAAGAAAAAGATGAAAGCTATTGGTTCTGTTGAAGTTCCACAAGAAGCTTTCCTTGCAGTGCTTAAGTTAGATGATGAAGAGAAGAGATAACAATCTTCTCTTTTTTCTTTATAAAAAAGAGTCAAATATTGACAAATTTCTAGTTTAAGATTAATATAATTTTATAATTATATTTTTATAGGTGTCTTATGAAAGATAAGGAAAAAACTAAAGACGAAGAAATGGCAGAAAATACTGAAAATAAAAAAGTATCATCATTTGTTAGATTCTTTACTCCAGTATCTGCCGAAGAATTTCAATCAAACAAATACAGTGATTCAAAAAAATATTTAATATTTCAATTAGTTTCATTAATCATTCTTTTAATCGGTTTTATCGTAACCGTTATTTTATCTCTTGTTCAAATTAAAAGAAATGTTGGCACATTAATTCCTGCATATGAAGTTAAATCAGAATTACACAACGTTGATTTTTCAAAAGATTGGGATTATCACGATAATGTAACTGGTGAAGTTAGAAGTAATGTTGATGTAGCTAATTCTGTTTACGACAGATATTCAATGTATAATACAAAAATAAAAGGTGGAGGAAATCCTTTCGTTAAAAAAGGAGATCTTACTAGAGGTATTACAATTTCTAAATTATTACCTGATATTCAAAGTCCACATTATGTTCTTTCATTTATCGTAGGTAATGGACACTATACAGCTTGGGTTGACTGCAACGATGATGGTCAATTCACTGAAGGATATGATTATTATCAAGAAGAGCACTATTACCAAGGTGAAAATGATTCTGCATGTCCAAGACTTTCATCTTACTGGGATTATATTCAACTAAATCAAGGTTGTTCTAAAAGAAGAATATATATCACACTTTATAGTAATGGTTTTGGTCGTGGCAGTTTTTCATTTATGAATTTTGGAACATTAGATGCTGCATTCTCTAAACAATATAGAACTGTGTCAAGACAGCTTTTTATTGCGATAGCTTTATTTACATTCACTACTGTTCTATTTGTTTTATCATTCTTTAATAAATTTATTAGAAATAATATCCCTCAATTCTTTGTTATATCATTGTTTGGAATTGTATATTCTACATATTCTGTATTTACCGCGGGATATTACCAAATTAATACAGGAAACTTATATACATATAGGCTTGCGGCAAGAATATTATTCCAAATAGCGACATGGGTATTAACACACTACTATTATTTAAAAGCTCATTCTAATAGAATGGTGAACTTCTGTAAGAGCATGATGGTATTTGAGGCATTGATGACTGGACTTGTATTATTTGCATCATTCACAAACTTCATCGACTTACTCTTAGTTGACTTCATATCTTATACTGCATTCTATTCTTTAGCGGTGGCAGGTATTATTAATGCTGTTAGAGCAATTAAAATTAATAAGTCTAATGTAACATTCTTAATTCTTAATATCGTTTTATTGGTAATAGACTTAATGTTTGTGCTTCTTGAGTTCAACGTTAAGACTGGAGTTTTAGCTGAATTTATTGACTTAATGGGTATTACAACGTTTGTTACACTTGCTCTATCGTTTGAGTTTAATAAAAACTTTATTAAATCAAAGAATATTATTGAAAACCAAAAGGCTGAATCTGACGCTAAGATGTCTATCATGTTAGCTCAGATCAAACCTCACTTTTTATATAACACATTAAACTCTATTGCTATTTTATGTGAATCAAATCCTAAACAAGCAAGAGATTTAACAATTAGGTTTGCTAAGTATTTAAGAAATAATATGAATTCACTTTCATATGAATATCCAGTACCATTTACTCAAGCACTAGAAATATTAAGAAACTATCTTGAAATCGAAAAGATTAGATTCTCTAATAAGCTTAAAGTAATTGAAAATATTCACGTTACTGATTTCTATATTCCAGTTCTTACTATTCAACCTCTTTGTGAAAATGCGGTTAAGCACGGTATTGCGAAGAAACCTACGGTTGGTACATTAACAGTAACAACATTTGACGATAAATATAATTACTATATCCAAATTGAAGATGATGGTGTAGGATTCGATCCTAAGATTATTGAAGAAAAATCTAAGTCAGGTCAATCAATTGGTCTTCAAAACGTTAGAGGAAGACTTAAGACAATGGTTGGTGGTGAATTAACTATTTCATCTACACTTAATGTTGGAACAAAAGTAGTAGTAACTCTACCAAAGAAGTTTAATGGACCACAAGGAATTATGGACGGAGGTGCATAGGATAAATGATAGCTCTAGTATGTGATGATGAATTATTATCTCTCGGTAATATAAAAAGTATCGTTCAAAATAATGAACATATAACTGAAGTTAATGCTTTTTCTAATTCAAGTAAAGCATTAGCTTTTGTTAATGAAAATCCAATTGATATTGCATTCTTAGATATTGAAATGGGTCAAGTATCTGGTTTTGATATTGCTAAAGCAATAAGAGCTAAGACTCAAAATGCATATATAGTATTCACCTCTGGTTATGATTATGCTATCGCAGCTTTCGAAATTAAAGCTAATGGATATCTACTAAAACCATATGATGCTGAAAGCGTAAATAATGAGATTGATATAGCGTTTAATAAGTTCGTTAATGCTCAAGTTGATCAATTAACTACATTTGGTGATTCTAATCAAGCAAATAAGAGAATTAGATTTAAAACCATTCCTTCATTTGACATGTTTGTTGATGGAAAGATTGTATCTATCCCAAGTGCTAAGAGTAAAGAATTCTTAGCTCTACTCGTTGATAGAAAGGGTTCATCACTAACTCTTGATCAAGTAGTTAATATTCTTTGGGAAGATAAAGATGAAATGTCTGGTAAGGCACTCTTTAGAGTGGTATTCCAAAGACTTAATAATGTTTTAAAAGAAAAAGACATTGAAGACTTAGTAGTACACTCTAAGAATCAATATTCTTTAAACACTAATATTGTTTCATGCGATTATTATGATATTTTAAGAGGCGATAAGAGAGCTATGGAACAATTCGTTGGTGAATACATGAATGAATATTCATGGGCAGAAGATACTGTTAGTATTCTTTTTAGAATTACTGACCCTAACTCTCAAAACAACATGTAGGCTCAAATTTGAGCCTTTTTAACTGGAGAAATATATGGAGAACGTAGTAACAAACGAAATTAAAACTGAATCTAAGTTAACGTTTTTAGAATCAACCGGAGTCCTTTTAGGACATGAGGTTGGTGCTGGAATTCTTTCAATTCCTTATCTAGCATCACGTAATAACTGGTGGGACTTTATCTGGATTCTTTTAGTTACATTTTTAATCAATACACTCCTACATTTGATGATTGCAGAATTATCGCTTAATAACAAAGGAAAACAGTTTGTTGAGTGTATGAAAAATGAATTATTTGGTGGAAAGGATAATAAAGTAACAAAAATTGTTACATGGATTATATTTGGATTTTTAGGTCTATCAGTAGTCATAAATTGTACTGCGTATATCACAGGCGCAGCCTCAGTTCTTGAATCTTGGTTTAATCTTCCAGGATGGGCTGCGATGCTTATATATTATGCAGTAGCTGGATTTATTGTTCTATTTGGAATGAAGGTTGTTGGAGTATCAGAAAAGATCTCAAGTTATGTATTAATTGGTGTAATTTTACTATTTGGAATCATTATGATTGCAGCTCCATCAGAAGGTGGCTTAAGTCGTCAAATTGGTGATGTGGCTGGATACAGAGTTGTCCTTGGATTATATTCAATAGTTTCATTTGCTATGAGTGCTGTAATGAGTGTCCCAACAATCGTAAAAGGCCTTGAAGGTGATAAGAAGAAGATCAGATGGTCAATTATCTTATCTGAAATTATTAACTCATTATTAATTGTAATTTTAACTATTGCAACTGTAATTGGAGCAGGTAGCCAAAATCTTCACGATAATAAACCTGCATCGCTAGATTTAGGCGATTATTTGAATAGAGTAATGACTAAAGAGTGGTTCGGTAAGACTGTTCAAATCTTTGGTTATGTATTTAGCTTATTCGCATATTCTACATCGCTCTGGGCTAATACACTAGATTTAAGAGATATGGTTTCAGAACAAACTCATATGAATAAGAAACTCTCTTGGTTAGTATCATCACTTCCATCACTTATTCTAGCTATAATTATTGGTATATTTAACCTATTCACTCTGTCAAAATTATCGACACTTGCTGGTGGCATTCAAGTACTTACAAGTGCCGCAATTGTAATATCATTTGCAATATCAAGAAAGAAACAAAAAGATCTTGAAGGATTTGATATTAAAGAGACAATTACTTGGCATTTTGGTTCTATCGCATTCTGCATTATTGTCATACTTTCAAGTCTAATCGCAACCATTGGTTCAATCGTTTATTAATAGCTATAAACTAAAAAGGACGCATTATGCGTCTTTTTTTGTTGTTATGAAAATGTTATGTTTTGTTTATGAATTTGAAATACTCATTAATTTATAATTAAACTACAAAGTGGGATAGTGGAGGATTATTATGGCCAAATCAATTAAAAGAGATTCGCTAAATAAACTAAAGAAAATCATCTCAAATATGGGAAATGAAGAAATAACTCATGCTAAAAGAGTTAAGCTTTTCTCACAGCTTATTTGTGATCAGATTATTGAAAAAGAATTAATCGCTGATGTTGATAAGAAGAAAAAAGAATTAAACCTCATCCCACAAGCTGCATATTTCCATGATATTGGTAAATCAGCTATCCCAAGAGACTATTATCATATCCAAGATATTCGAAATGAGGCCGGTAAAGATGTTTATAGAACTCACGTAGATGAAGGTTTTAGAATCTTCGATGAAACTGTAGACTTACTTGAAATGAATGATAAAGATATTGAAGAGATGTCTATGATTAACTTCGCAATCCTAGAACATCATGAAAGATGGGATGGACTTGGATTCCCTAATAAGCTTGAAGGTGAGGAAATATCTTTGACTGGTAGAGTTACAGCCGTCGCAGATGCACTTGATAATTACCTCATGAAAACAAGAGATAAAGAAAGAGTTCAACTAGAGTTTGCGATTGATAGAATCGTAACTCATAAACTAACAAGATTTGACCCTATGGTAGTTAACGCATTAATCTTCGCTAAAGAAAATATCGAAGATAAATTGTATTTACTTGAAAATGGTTCATTATCAGATGTTCAAATTGATGAAATTGATAAAAATAAACCAATGGAATTAATGTTTAGACCTATTTTCAATACTTTAACAAGACAAATCAGCTCATACAAAGTTACTTTGAAACTTTTTGATAAAACATACGGAAATATGTATAGTGCCGTTTATAGACCTATTGAAGAAAAGTATGATTTATCTCGTGAAATTATGGAACAAGAATTTACTGAAATAGGTAAAGCTTATCAAAACTTCCAAAAAAGAGGCGTTGCCTTTGAAAAGATTTACGTTGACGTATCAGCTAAATATTTAAGTAAAAAGTATTCCGCAGAAAGTTTGCTTGCAATCCTAGATAAATATGGTGTAAACCCAACTAAGATTGTGTTTGAAATAACTGAATCATTACTCGCAGATATCCGTATTAAGATGCTTGATAATATTCAAATCCTAAGACAAAGAGGAATTGGCATTGCTCTTTATGACTTTGGTAGCGAATATTCAACATTAACAAAGCTATCTGACTTCCATGTGACTGAAATAGTTTTAGCACGTGATTTCGCATCTCAAGTAGTATACGATCCACAAATGAGAGAAATTGTAAGATCAATTGTTGACCTTGCAAAGAAACTTAAACTAGACATTGTTGCAAATGGTATAACAACAAAAGCAGAAGAACAAGTTATGAAAGAACTTGGTGTAAGATTCATGGAAGGTTTATTCTATGGAGGTTACAAGAAAGAACGTTATGTCAGAGGTGACAGTGATTTAAAGATGGGAGGAGCTTATGGCAGATAATTTTAACTCTG
>JAEEGK010002510.1_pt1 | contig 45972 bp, 36 predicted proteins | sample 8958771 | NCBI WGS metagenome assembly JAEEGK01 (sample SAMN16246547, study PRJNA631951) | gut metagenome | biome: gut microbiome; feature: rumen; material: SC-attached | host: Bos | place: Iran: Karaj | collected 2018-10 | reverse complement strand
CCCCCCGGCGCGGGCGGAACGGAGGCCCAGGACTGGGCCAGCATGCTCTACCGCATGTACACCCGCTGGGCGGAGCGCCACGGCTTCAAGTACACCCTCATGGACTGGCAGGACGGGGACGAGGCGGGCATCAAATCCGCCTCCATCAAGATCGAGGGCGAGAACGCCTACGGCTACCTCAAGAGCGAACACGGGGTGCACCGGCTTGTGCGCATCTCCCCCTTCGACGCTTCCGGCCGCCGCCAGACCTCCTTCGCCGCCGTGGAGGTCATGCCGGAGATCACCGACACCAATGAAATCGAGCTGCGGGACGAGGACATCAAGATGGATGTGTTCCGCTCCTCCGGCGCGGGGGGCCAGAAGGTCAACAAGACCTCCTCCGCCGTGCGCCTGACCCATATCCCCACGGGCATCGTGGTCTCCAGCCAGGTGGAACGGAGCCACTTCCAGAACCTGGAAAACTGCAAGGAGATGCTGCGGGCCAAGCTGGCGGAGATCAAGGAGCGGGAGCACCTGGAAAAGATCAGCGACATCAAGGGCGTGCAGATGAAGATCGACTTCGGCAGCGCCATCCGCAGCTATGTCTTCATGCCCTACACCCTTGCCAAGGACAACCGCACCGGCTTTGAAAACGGGAACATCAACAACGTGATGGACGGGGATATCGACGGCTTCATCAACGCCTATCTGAGCCTGAAGGCATGATCGGCACCCTTGTCAACACCCTGGCCGCCGTGGTGGGGGGCCTCCTGGGGAGCCTGCTGAAAAAGGGCATCCCGGAGCGCTTCGCGGACCTGGTGCAGAAGGGCCTGGCCCTCTGCGTCCTCTACATCGGCGTCAAGGGCTCTCTCGTCGGGACCAACACCCTGGTCACCATCCTCAGCCTGGTGCTGGGGGCCATCCTGGGAGAGCTCCTGAACATCGACGGGGGCATCCAGCGCCTGGGGGCCTGGGCCCAGGGGAAGCTGAGCAGGAGCGGCAGCCGCCTGGGGGAGGGCTTCGTCACCGCCAGCCTCCTTTTCTGCGTGGGCAGCATGGCCGTGGTGGGCTCTCTCCAGAGCGGCCTCACGGGGAACCATGAGACCATCTTCACCAAATCCCTGCTGGATTTCGTCTCCGCCATCATTCTGGCCTCCAGCCTGGGGCTGGGGGTCTGCCTCAGCGGTGCTTTCGTGCTGGTGTATCAGGGGGCCATCGTGCTCCTTGCCCGCTGGGCAGCGCCCATCCTCAGCGACTACACCGTGGCGGAGATGAGCTGCGCGGGCAGCCTGCTCATCGTCGCCCTGGGCCTCAATATGCTGGGGGTCACCAAGCTCAAGGTGGGCAATCTCCTGCCCGCCATGTTCCTGCCCATCATCCTTTGCCTCTTTATGAAATAACAGGGCCTCAGCCCTGAGAGGAGGAGCGGCCTTCCGCCGCGGACGCCCATGAAATACGAAGTCGGCTTCGACAATGAAAAATACCTCCGGCTCCAGTCCCAGCACATCCGGGAGCGGATCGGCCAGTTCGGCGGCAAGCTCTATCTGGAATTCGGCGGCAAGCTCTTTGACGACAACCATGCATCCCGGGTGCTGCCCGGCTTCCAGCCGGACAGCAAGGTGAAGATGCTGCTGACCATGAAGGACCAGGCGGAGATCGTCATGGTCATCAACGCCGGGGACATCGAAAAGAACAAGGTGCGGGGGGACCTGGGCATCACCTACGACCTGGACCTGCTGCGCCTCATCGACGCCTTCCGGGGCATCGGCCTCTATGTGGGCAGCGTGGTCATCACCCAGTTCGACCTGCACGCTGCGGCGGGGGAAGCCTTCCAGAAGCGGCTGGAGGGCCTGGGCCTCAAGGTATGGCGGCACTACGCCATCCCCAATTATCCCTACGACGTGGAGACCATCGCCTCCGAGGAGGGCTTCGGCCGCAACGATTTCATCGAGACGGAGCGGCCCCTGGTGGTGGTCACCGCCCCCGGCCCCGGCAGCGGCAAGATGGCCACCTGCCTGAGCCAGCTCTACCACGAGCACAAGCGGGGGGTGGACGCGGGCTACGCCAAATTCGAGACCTTCCCCATCTGGAACCTGCCCCTCAAGCACCCGGTGAACCTGGCCTACGAGGCTGCCACCACGGACCTGGACGACGTGAACATGATCGACCCCTTCCACCTGGACGCCTACGGGGTCACCACGGTGAACTACAACCGGGACGTGGAGATCTATCCCCTGATGAAGACCATCTTCGAGAGCATCTTCGGCTCCTGTCCCTACAAATCCCCCACGGACATGGGGGTGAACATGGCGGGCTACTGCATCATCGACGACGAGGCGGTGATCCACGCCGCCAACAAGGAGATCGTCCGCCGCTGGTTCGACGCCGCCTGCGCCAACCGGAAGGGCAACGCGGACAAGTCCGTGGTGCTGAAAAACGAGAGCATCATGAAGCAGGCGGGCCTGAGCCCCGCCAATCGGAAGGTGGCCGGGGCCGCCAGGCTGAAGGCGGAGGAAACGGGCGAGCCCGCCGCCGCCATGGAGCTGACCGACGGGCGGGTCATCACCGGCAAGACCTCCAAGCTGCTGGGGGCCTCCAGCGCCCTGCTGCTCAACGCCCTCAAGCTGCTGGCGGGCATCCCCGACGAGCGGCACCTCATCAGCCCCGACGTGATCGAGCCCATCCAGCGCCTGAAGGTGGACCTGCTGGGCGGCTCCAACCCGAGGCTCCACGCGGACGAAGTGCTGATCGCCCTCAGCGTCTGCGCCGTGTCCGACCCGGTGGCCAAGGCCGCCATGGACCAGCTGCCCAACCTGAAAAACACGGAAGTCCATTCCACCGTGCTTCTGAGCCAGGTGGACGAGAACACATACAAAAAGCTGGGCGCGAATCTCACCTGCGACCCGGTCTACCAGTCGAAAAAGCTCTATCACAAGGGGGTAAGATGATGGATGACCTGAACTACACCATGCTCTGCGATTTCTATGAGCTCACCATGGGCAACGGCTATTTCAAGACCGGGCTCTACAAGAAGATCTGCTATTTCGACGTGTTCTTCCGCAAGGTGCCCGACGGGGGCGGCTATGCCATCGCCGCCGGTCTGGACCAGATCATCGACTATATCCAGAATCTGCACTTCGACAAGCGGGACATCGAATACCTGCGCAGCAAGGGCTGCTTCGACGAGCAGTTCCTCCGCTGGCTGAAATACTTCCGCTTCACCGGGGATATCTGGGCCGTGCCGGAGGGCACCCCCGTCTTCCCCGGCGAGCCGGTGATCACCGTCCGGGCCCCGGCGGTGGAGGCCCAGCTGGTGGAGACCTATCTGCTTCTGCAGTTCAACCACCAGTCCCTCATCGCCACCAAGGCCAACCGCGTGGTGCGGGCTGCCCAGGGCCGGCCCGTGCTGGAATTCGGCTCCCGCCGTGCCCAGGGGGGCGACGCCGCCATCCTGGGGGCGCGGGCCACCTATATCGGCGGCTGCGCGGGCACGGCCTGCACCGTCACCGACCAGCTCTACGGCGTCCCCGCCGGGGGCACCATGGCCCACAGCTGGGTCCAGATGTTCGACTCGGAGTATGAGGCCTTCAAGGCCTACTGCGAGATCTATCCCACCAACGCCACCCTGCTGGTGGACACCTACAACACCCTGAAATCCGGCGTGCCCAACGCCATCCGCTGCTTCAAGGAATTCCTGGTGCCCAAGGGCATCACCAACTTCGCCATCCGCCTGGACAGCGGCGACATCTCCTACCTCTCCAAGCAGGCCCGGAAGATGCTGGACGACGCGGGCCTCCAGTGCTGCAAGATCACCGCCTCCAACGCCCTGGACGAGGAGCTGATCCAGGACCTCCTCATGCAGGGCGCCTGCGTGGACACCTTCGGCGTGGGCGAGCGCCTCATCACCGCCCGCAGCGAGCCCGTCTTCGGCGCGGTGTACAAGCTGGCCGCGGTGGAGGACGCCGAGGGCGCCATCCTCCCCAAGATCAAGATCAGCGAGAACACCGCCAAGATCACCACCCCCCACTTCAAGAAGGTCTACCGTCTCTTTGACCGGGTCACGGGCAAGGCTCTGGCGGACCAGATCTGCGTCTGGGACGAGGTGATCGACGATACGCAGCCCCTCACCATCTTCGACCAGGACGCCGTGTGGAAGACGAAGAAGCTGGAAAACTTCCGGGCCCAGGAGCTGCAGGTGCCCATTTTCAAGGACGGCAAGCTGGTTTACAAGCGCCCCACCCTCAAGGAGATCCGGGATTACTGCGCAAGCCAGGTGGATCTGCTGTGGGACGAGGTCAAGCGCTTCCACAACCCCCACACCTACTATGTGGACCTCTCCGAAAAGCTCTGGCTGGTCAAGCGGGAGCTCCTGCGCATCACCAGCGAAGCGAAATCCGAGTAAATGCAGCAAAAAAACACAGCCTGCCGCTTTCTGCGGCAGGCTGTGTTTTCCTGTTCTTTACATCGATTCCTTGATGCGGATGTATTCCTCCAGGGAATCCGGGTTCCCCAGCGCGTCCCGGTTGGTGACGTCCCTGCCGTTGAAGATGTTCGTCACGGCGCTCTCCACCTTTTTCCCGTTGTGGGTGTGGGGGATGTCCGAAACCTGAAGGAGCAGGGCGGGCACATGCCGGGGGGAGGCCTTGGTGCGCAGGGCGGTCTTGATCTTCTTCGCCAGCTCCTCGTCCAGGCGATACCCCTCCTTCAGCTGGACAAAGAGGATCACCCGCTGGTCCTCCTCCAGATCCTGGCCGATGGCGAGGCTCTCGCTGACCTCCTCCATGTTCTCCACGATGTTGTAGATCTCCACGGTGCCGATGCGCACGCCGGAGGGCTTGAGCACGGAATCGGAGCGGCCGTTGAAGGTGACGCCTCCGGTCTCCGAGGAGATGGTGACGTAGTCCCCGTGCATCCAGATGCCGGGGAAGACGGCGAAATAGGCGTTGTGATAGCGCTTTCCGCCGGGATCGTTCCAGAAATACAGCGGCATGGAGGGGGCGGGGATCTTGCACACCAGCTCCCCTTCCCTGTCCCGGATGGAGTTGCCGTTTTCATCGAAGCAGTCGACGTCCATGCCCAGGCCCGGTCCCTGGAGTTCGCCGGAATACACCGGCTTCAGGGGGTTGGCGATGGCGAAGCAGCCGTTGATGTCCGTGCCGCCGGCGATGGAATTGAAGAACAGGTCCTCCTTGATCTTGTCATAGATGAAGTGGAAGCCCTGCTCCGAGAGGGCCGAGCCGGTCTGGGACACCTCCCGCAGATGGCTCAGGTCCACCACGTCCCGGGGCACGAACCCGTCCCGGATCAGGCCGTGGATATAGCTGGCGGAGAGGCCGAAGATGGTGACCTTTTCTTCCTCGATGATCTTCCAGATGGTGCTGTGGTCCGGCCAGGAGGGATTTCCGTCGAACAGCACCAGCCGCACCCCCAGCCCGATGGAGGCCGCCTGCCAGTTCCACATCATCCAGCTGCAGGTGGTGATATACAGCAGGCTGTCGGACCAGGCCATGTCGCTGTGGAGGCCCAGCTCCTTCAACTGGTTCAGGATCAGGCCCATGGCGGACTGCACCATGCATTTCGGTTTTCCCGTGGTGCCGGAGGAGAACATGATGACCAGCGGCTGTTCATAGGGGAAGCGGGGGAAATGGTAGACTTCCCCGTCGAAGCCCCCCGTGAAGTCCTCCCACATGGTCCACTTGTCATCCGCCGCCTCCAGGCCTTCCAGGCCGTTTCCGGCATAGTGGACGACGACGACCTTTTGGATGGAGGGGATGGCCTCCGCGATGGCCCGGGCGTTGGGCAGCACGTCAAAGGTCTTTCCCTTGTAGTAATACCCGTCCGCGGTCACCAGGACTGCGGGCTCCGTCTGGCCGATGCGGTCGATGGCCGCCCCCGGACCGATATCCGTGGCGCAGGAGCACCAGATGGCCCCCACGGCGGCGCTGGCCAGCATGGCGATCACCGTCTCCGGCAGGTTGGGCAGATAGCCGGCGACGACTGCGCCCTTTCCCACGCCCGCATCCAGCAGGGCCTTGGCCAGCTTCACCACCTCATGGCGCACGTCGTCCCGGCTCAGGCTCCGGCGCACCTTGTCCTCCCCCCGGAAGACGATGCCCTCGTCCTCGCCGTACATATGCTTCAGCATGTTCTCGGCATAGTTGATCTTCGCGCCGGGGAACCATACGCTGTCCTTGAAATACAGGCGGGATTTGAAGGCGCAGTTGTATGGCTTCTCTCCGATGATCCCGAAATAATCCCACACGTCGTTCCAGAAAAACAGGGGCTCCGCCACGCTCCAGGCGTGCAGCTGGTCATAGCTGCGGATGGTCTGGCCCTCCCGCGCGTTGACATAGTTGATGAATTTCCGCATGACGCAGCGGCATTTCTTGCCTCTGGAGGCTTCCCACAACAGTTTGCCCACGGCATTCCTCTCCTTTTATCAACATGTTGGGCATTATATACTTTCGGTTATTATATCGGATTCCCCCCGGAGAAGTCAACCTCCTGCGGCCACAGTCGCGGTTGATTCACGATTCCATCTTGTATATAATGGGGATACGGAAAGAACATGCATGCCGGCGCGGCTGCCCCGGCACTGCCAAAGGAGGAAACACGATGTATCAGAATGCGCCGATTTCCCCGCGGGTCCAAAAGATCCGCGCCATGTACCGGGGCAAGAAGCCCAGGATCGACATTTCCCGCTACCGTCTGGTGACGGAATACTATATGGCAAATCCCCAGCTGCCCGGCATCCTCAAGCGGGCAGGGTGCCTGCGCACCCTCTTTGAAAACATGCCCACCCCCGTGCGGGACCACGAGCTGATCGTGGGCCACCCCGGCGAGGAATTCCGCTGCTGCGCCCTGTATCCGGAATATTCCTTCTCCTGGTTCCTGGATGAGATCGATACCTTCCCCGGCCGTGCTACCGACCCCTATGACCTGGCCCCGGAGGACCGGGAATATATCCTGAAAACCGGGGATTTCTGGCGCACGAACTGCATGAGCGCCGCCATCGACAGCATCTATCCGGAGGAATACAACGCGGAGGTGCTGGGCAACGGCGTCCTGAACTTCCGCGCAAGCGGCAACTGCCAGCACCCCATCGGCCACTTCGTGGGCAATTTCTGGACGGTGCTGGACAAGGGCCTGGGGGCCGTCAGCAGAGAGGCGGCGGAGAAGAAGCGCGCCATGCTGCGGAAGGGCATCCAGGGGGAGGAAGCCCGGCAGTTCCAGTTCTACCGGGCGGTGCAGACGGTCACCGACGGCATCATCATCTACACGAAGCGCTATGCCAAAGAGTGCCTGCGCCAGGCGGAGACCTGTGCCGACGAAGGACGCAAAGCGGAGCTGCTGGATATGGCGGACCGCCTCAACCGAATCATCGACAAGCCCTGCGAGAGCTATCACGACGCCCTGCAGGCCTGCTTCCTCTATCAGCTGGGCATCCTGCTGGACTCCCAGCCCCACGGCATCAGCTACGGCCGCCTGGACCAGTATTGCGGCAAGTATCTGGCTAAGGACCTGGCGGAGGGGAAGCTGACTCGCGCCCAGGCCCAGGAGCTGACGGACATGTTCATCCTCAAGGTGGCGGAGATCAACAAGGCCTGGAGCGAGCGGGCCACCCGCAGTAGCCCCGGCTACACCTCAGGCCAGCTCATCACCCTGGGGGGCACGGACAAGGCGGGCAACGACGTCACCAACGACGTGACCTATATGGTCATGCAGGCCTCCGCCCGGCTGAAGATCCACAACCCGCCCCTGGCCCTCCGGCTCCACGAGGGCAGTCCGGACGCGCTGTGGGAGGCGGCCATCGAGACCACCAAGCAGGTGGGCGGCGTGCCCTGCTTTGAATGGGATGCAACAGCGGAAAAGGCCCTCATGCGCCGGGGCATCCCCCTGGAGGACGCCCGAAACTACTGCCTCATCGGCTGCGTGGAGCCCTGCGTCTGCGGCAGCGACTTTGCCAACTCCGGCGGCGATGGCGCCAACTCCTACACCATCCTCCCCGCGGCCCTGTGGTGCGCCATCAACAACGGCACGAATCCCTGGCACGCCAAGGGGACTCCGGAATCCAGGCGCACCGGCCCCGCCACGGGCTATCTCTATGACATGCAGAGCATGGACGAGGTGCTGGAGGCCTACCGGCAGCAGATCGAATTCTTCGCCAAGTGGCAGGTGACCATGGTCAACTGCTATGAGTTCATCTATGCCGAGCGCATGCCCATGCCCCTCCTCTCCGCCACGGTGGACGGCTGCATGGAAAAGGGCCTGGATATCCTATGGGGCGGCTCCCGCTACACCAACACCGGCAACAGCAGCATCGGCCACGGCAACGTCGCCGACAGCCTGAACATCATCGATCAGGTCTGCTTCCGGGACAAGATCGCCACCACCCGCGAGCTCTACGACGCGCTGATGGCCAACTGGGAGGGCTACGAGGACCTGCATCAGTATATCCTGGGAAAGTGCACCCACTTCGGCAACAACGACCCCGAGGCGGACAAATACCTGAAATTCACCGCGGACACCTACGCCCAGGCAATCTCCAGGGGCACGAGCCCCCGGGGCAACCGCTGGACGGCGGGCTGCTGGCCCGTCACCCTCAACGTGGTCTACGGCGGCATGGTGGCCGCCACCCCCGACGGGCGCAAGTCCGGCGCGCCCCTCAGCGACGGCATCTCCCCGGTGCAGGGCATGGACAAGTCCGGCCCCTTCGCCACCATCAACTCCATCCTGAAATTCGACCAGTCCGAATACGGCAACGGCACCCTCTGCAACATGAAATTCCATCCCACCGCCCTCCAGGGCGAGGGCGGGGACCGGAAGCTGCGGGCAGTGATGGAGAGCTATTTCCGGGGCGGCGGCATGGAACTGCAGCTGAACATCGTCTCCGCGGAAATGCTCCGCAAGGCTCAGGAGACCCCCGGCGATTATCAGGACCTGGTGGTGCGAGTGGCGGGCTTCTCCGCCTACTTCGTGGAGGTCTATAAGGAAGCCCAGGACGACCTGATCCGCCGGACGGAGCTGAGCGTGTAAAATATACCGGCAGGGGCGCATTTCGCCCCTGCCGGGAAGCCTGTGAGGTAACGACAGTATGCAGCACACGAAACCATCCAACTGCGCCATGTGCCCCTTTCAGGAGCCGGAGCGGCTCTGCAAAAACGAAACCGGCCGGGGCCCGGAGGGCTGCGCCACGGCGGAATACCCGGCGGCCTGCGAAGCTGCCTGCCGGGAGATGGCTTCCGACGGAGAGCTGATGCGCTTTGCCGCGGAAGCTTCCCGCCAGGAGGCGGCCTGCTACGGCCCTTCCCCCTACGACCCGGAGGCGCGGCAGCCCCTGAAGCCCCGGATCATGGAGATCATCGAATTCGCGCAGCGCATGGGCTACCGGAAGCTGGGGCTCGCCTTCTGCCTGGGCCTGCGCACGGAGGCAAGGGCCCTCTGTGAAATCCTGGAGAGCCACGGCTTCGAAGTGGTCTCCGTCTGCTGCAAGGTGGGGCGGGTGGACAAAAGCTTCCTGGGCCTGAGGGAGGAGGAAAAGATCTTCCCCGGCCCGGAGCCCATGTGCAACCCCATCACCCAGGCGGGCATCCTCAACGAGGAAAAATGCGAATTCAACCTGATGCTGGGCCTGTGCGTGGGCCACGACTCCATGTTTTTGAAGCACATCGAGGGCTATGTGACCGTGGTGGCCGTGAAGGACCGGCTCCTGGGCCACGCGCCCCTGAACGCCCTGTATTCGGGCTACTACCGCTATCTGAAAAAGCCGGAGGAGAAATGAGGTCGGGAGATATGCCGGAAATCGGGATCAAAGGAACGGGAGAAGTCCTCGTCACGGAAGAACGGACTGCCAGAGCCATGGGGAGCGGAGAACTGAACGTCTTCGCCACTCCTGCGCTGATCGCCCTGGTGGAGGAGACCGCCTGGAAAAGCGTGGCGGGCGCCCTGGAACCGGGCCAAAGCACCGTGGGCACGAAGCTGGACCTTGCCCACCTGGCGCCGACGCTACCGGGTAAGCGGGTGCGCTGTGAAACGGAGCTCAGGGAGATCGACCGCCGCCGCCTGGTCTTTCACGCGGCGGTGTTCGACGAAAGCGGGCTCGTCGCCGAGGGGACCCACGAGCGCTTCATCGTGGACAGTGAAAAGTTCCTTGCGAAAGCACAGAGCAGATAAATGCCGGGGACGCGGCTGCGCGTCCCCGGTCCTTATTCCACGGTGAAATCCGTCCACTCCACATGCCAGTACTGCATGACGTCCTCCGCCTTTTTCATGCCCAGCTTCTCATAAAAGGGGATCGCCTTTTCATTGGCGACCAGATAGACGGCGATATCCCTTTCGCCCCCCGCCAGGTCCAGGGCCGTCTTCATGAGCCGGGAGCCGATCCCCTGCCGCTCAAACCGCCGGTCCACCCCCAGGTCCGTGACGAACAGCCAATAGGCAAAATCCGTCAGCCCCAGGAGCACCCCCGTCAGGCAGCCGCGTTCATCCCTGGCCGCCAGGCTGAGGGAAGCGCTTTCCAGCAGCCGGGGGATGCGCGTCTCGAAGCGCTCCCTGGGGTATTGAGACCCCAGATCCGTGCGCCGGAGGAAATCCACATATTCCTCCGCCCTCAGTTTTTCCTGCCGGATCGTCACCATCGCCCGTCCTCCTCCGGGCCCCTTGCGCGCGGATATGCGGGCCCTTTTCGTTTGCGGCCATTATATGCCCGGCCCCCCGCGCCGTCAACGGGCTTGCTTACGCCCGGCGGTTCTGGTATGCTGAGGACAGCATTTGTCAGGAGGGAGAAAGCCATGAGCTATACGGCGCTGGCGCAGATGCGCGCAAGGAACGAGACGCTTTTCGGGCCGGGGGTCGGCCCCCTGCCGCCGGAGAAGCACTATGACCCGGCGGACCGGTCCCTGAAGGCTTCCGCCCTGCGCTTCCTCCACGAGCGCTGCGAGGGCCTTCGCTTCGACGAAGAGCAGACGGCGGCGGAAGCGGCTTCCGGCGCTTACCGGGGGTCGAGCCTCCTGCCGGGGCAGATCCCCTACGCCATGCAGATGGACCTGGACCGCCTCTGCCTGGAGCGGGAGCTGGAGCGGTTCATCGACTCCGGCGCGGCGGAGGACGCCTACAACGTCTATTATTGCTATCTGGAGATGTTCTTCGGCCGCTACGGCAAATCCAAGCGGATGGTGGAGCTGCTGTCGGAATTCGAATCCAACGGGAGCTCTCTCCTCATGAAGCACCGGGACCACTATTCCCACTCCGTCTATGTCTTCGCCCTGGGGCTGGCGCTTTACGATTCCAGCAGCGCTTACCGCGCCGCCTTTCGGCGCTTCTACGGCTTCGGCTCCCACAGCGAGGCGGACCGGGCCGCCGCCTGCCGCTTTCTGGAATTCTGGGGTCTGACCTCCCTTTTCCACGACATCGGCTATCCCTTCGAGCTGCCCTTCGAGCAGGTGATGTCCTATTTCGAGGTGGCCGGCCAGGAGCGGGGCCGGGGAAGTCTTTTCCTCGCCTATCGGGGCGTGGACGCCCTCATCGCCCTGGGGGACGGGGCCAGGGCGCGGTTCGAGACCCTCTACGGCCGACGCTTCTCCAACGCGGAGGAGCTGCTCGCCGCTTCCGTCACGGCGAAGCTTGGGAAAGCCTACGGCTTCACGGAGGAATCCATTCTCCGGACGATCCGCGACAAGCCCGGCAGGCCCGATTCCTTCGGCTACTATATGGACCACGCCTATTTCAGCGCCGCCCGCCTTTACCGGGAGCTGGAAAGCGCCCTGGGGGCGGAAAAGCTCACGGAAATGCACGTGGACGCCCTGACGGCGATCCTGCTGCACAACAGCCTTTTCAAATTCGCCGTCTCCTTCTACAAGGACGAGGAAAAGCGCAAGGCCCCCCTGCCCATGGACCTCCACCCCCTGGCCTGGCTGCTGATGCTCTGCGACGAACTCCAGTGCTGGGACCGCACGGCCTATGGGCGCAATTCCCGGACGGAGCTGCACCCCATGGCGGCGGACTTCGATTTCACCGGCGGCAGCATCCGGGCCGTCTACCATTTCGACCGGGAGGAGCAGGAGAAGATCGACGCCTACCGCCTCCGCTACCGGGAATGGGAGGCCGGGGGAAGGCAGGGGAAGGCCCCCCGGCTGAAGGCTTACAGCGACATGGCGGAAAAGGAGCGGCGCTTCCTCACCGACATCGAACGGATCGTGGACACCGCCCCGGTCCCCCTCGCCGCGGCGGTGGACACCCGGCAGGCGGAACGGAAAAGCAAGCACACCTATCTGTCCCAGAGCAGCTTCCTGCACCTGTTCGACTTCGCCGTGGCCCTGAACGCCCGGTATGCCTACGAGGGGCGGGAGAAGGACGTGGACGGCGCCCGGCTGGAGGCGGAATTCGAGGCCCTTTCCCTGGAATACCAGCTCTCCAACCTGAACCAGGCCAAGGGCTTCGCCCGTTATCTGGACGCCCTGGACTGCTTCTACACGGACCGGCCCGTGGACTATGACCTGATCCCCGCCTTCACGGAAAAGCAGACGGCGATCTTCGCCCCCATGGAGCATGAGCGCTGGGTGCGGGAGCACATCTCCATGGCCTGGCAGAAGGGGGACCTGTATGAGACCGCGCCCCTCCCGCCGGCGCTCCTGCGGCAGTACGGCGATGAGCCGGCCGCGCGGAAGGCCCTGCGGGAACAGCTGCGCATGCACAAGCTGACCATGGAGGGCGACCCTGCGGAGGCGGAGATATTCGCCCACTATGCCGCCCTCTCCGAAGCGGACCAGGGCAAGGACTACAAGCCCTTCAACAGCATGCTGAAGCTCGTCAGAAAGTTCGACGGTCTGCGCATCTATTCCCTGAACTGATACGGATATGTACTGACCGCGGCGCCCCTTCCGGCCAAAGCCGGAAGGGGCGCCGGATTTGCGCTTCTTTTACCGCCACTTGTCGATGGAGGTGCTGTGGGGGCTGTACTGGCTCCAGCCCTGCACCACGTTGGACCCCTGGGGGTCTCCCACCACGATGACGTTGATCTGGCCCTTGGCAAAGAGGGGCACCACGCTGTCGTCCGTGACGGGCTTTCCCGTCAGGGGGTCCTCCGTGAACCGGGGGGCCCAGCGCTTGCGCTTCAGGTCCCCCACGCGGACGGTGATCTTCCGCCGGAAATAATCCTCGATCTCCTGCCGGGTGGAGCAGCCCTCTCCCTCCGCCAGCTCCCTGGCCCGCAGGGGGGAGACCAGGATCGTGACCCCGTGGAGCATTTCAAAGGCCTTGATCTCCTCATAAAAATCATCCAGGCTGGGATTGAGCATGTAATTGCCCACGTGGCTCCAGCCGCCGGTGAGGATGCTCAGAACGCTCTCCCCCTCCTTGAAGCCCAGGGAGGTGGAATAGGGCGCCCAGGGGCTGGCCTCCTCGTTTTCCGCGAAGGCGAAGGTATAGCAGGAATTGTTGCCCATGACGCCCATGAGGTTCACTCCCACCTCGCTGCCCCCCAGGTTGGTGAGGGCCAGACGGTGGGCGCGGCCGATGACGGCGTTGGCACGGCCGCCGGGACCCAGGGCGCAGACGGAGTCGTTCATGCCGATCTCCCTGCGGATGGGTCCGTTGACCACCTGCATGAAGCTGAAGGCATTGGTGGATTTCGCCGTCTGGTGGTGGCGCTGGTCCGTGCCCATGAGCTCGATCATCGCCAGGATGACGGGCAGATATTCCGGCTTTGCTCCGGCCATGACCGCGGTGATGGCCGCTTTCTCCACGGTGACGATCCTGCCCTCCGGGGCCATCTGGGTGCAGATCACCTCGTCGGGGGCGTGGGAGGTGCCCTTGAGCATGGCCGCCAGGCGCTCCTCCGTGGGGATGATGACGGGCAGGCCGTCCGTCAGGCCGTTTTCCTGGAAATATTCCTGCAGCTCGTCCTCCGTGCCCTCGGCGCACCAGCGCGGGGGCTGAGGCGGCGTGTAGGGCCCGCTGACCAGCTCCTCCGCCGTCAGGGGGCGGAACAGCGCGTCCTCGATGTCCTGCAGCAGGGTTTCCAGGTCCTTTTCGCTGATATCCGCGCAGGGGAATTCCGTCTCCGCCAGGCGGATGCACATGCCCTCCCGCTCCCGGGAGAGCAGGGCGTCCTGTTCCAGATAGCGGTAGAGGACCACCACGCCGGGGATGCCCGCGCGCTCAATGCTCCGGGCGGGCCAGGTGACGGCGCAGGCGGTGGTGGAGCAGGAGGGGGCGGCAAAGTACACAAAGGCGTCCGCCTTTTCCTTCATCTCCGACCAGAGCCGCGGGTCGTCAGAGGAATAGCTCATGCGCGTGCGGTATTCGATGCTCACGCCGGGGTATTTGGCCCGCAGGCGGGCGTCCAGCGCCTTTTCGATCTCCCCGAAGCCGTGGGTATCCCCCGGCCAGGAATTGATGATGTAGAGCGTCTTCCCTGCCAGGGTGTCCGGCCGCAGGGACAGGGGCGCCCGCTGGATGACGTTGAACAGGCCTCTGGGGTCCAGTGCTTTCATCGCTTTCTCCTTTCTCCCTCCCCGCCGCCGGGCGTTTCCCGGCGGCGGGGATATGTTCCTCATGCTGATCTTCCATTGAAACTAGACAAGGAATTGCGAGAATGATTTGTGTCAGCCGAGACGAAGGACGCAGGCGGGCTGTCACCCGCCAAGGACGACAACGAAGGATGGCGCAAATCAAGCCGCAAGGACTGTCGTATTTTAATGGGAGATCAGTATCAGTATTCGGTCTTCACCGAATCCAGTCCGTAGATCGCCTTGAAGCGCTCCTCGTCCTCCCTGGAGCGGATCAGCATGACCTCCGTGAAGTGCTTTCCCTCCGTGTCCCGGAAGCCGGCCGCCTTTTCCCCCGTGCACACGGAGGAGCGGATGACGGCCACCTGCTTCGCCGGGTCGAAGGGGATGCGCTGACGCAGCTTCCGCTCCCCGGGGGTCAGCTTCACCCGGTCCTTTGACCGTCGAAACAGACTCATATCCTCACCTCTCTGGCCTCCGTCAGGCCGAAGATCGTTTCCGCCATGGCCAGGGTCTCCTCCTTCGAGCGGCTTTCCTCCCGTTTCAGCACCGGGAACCCAGAGCTGAGGAACGCGTCGTAAGCCTCCCGGGAATTGACCCTCCGCAGGCATTCCCGGAAATTCGCCAGCGCCGCCGACGGGTCCGGCTCCTCCAGCATCAGCCGGTAGAGGAACTGCTTTTCCGGGTCCGGCCGGTCGAAGAAGCGGCGCACGGAGATTTCCGGATCCGCCAGCATGATGAGCACGTGTCCGGGCTTTGCCACACGGCGGAGCGTTTCCACCGAGATGTTGGTATCCACGAAAAGCTTCCGTCCCTGCCCGTCCAGTTCCCTCAATATCTCCAGCTCCACCTTCTCGCATTCCAGGGTGACGCCCCGGACCCAGGCCGCATATTCCTCCGGCGTCCGCCGGATGAAGTCATGCCAGTCTGCGAGGTCGCGGGTGTAGCAGAGGTTGGGGAATCGTTTCTTATCCAGCTCCGGCAGCTTCGCCTCATGGTAGTTCTCCCCGCAGAGGATGCCGCCGTGTTTTTCCGCCAGCAGGGCCGCCAGGGTGGATTTCCCCGCACAGGCCGTTCCGTTGATAAAATAGGCGTTAACAAACATATCCTGCGCCTCCTGCAGGCAGGGCCCGCTGCATGCTGCAGCGGGCCCCTCGTTTACTTTCCGGAAACCGTCAGCTCCTTCACCATCACCGCCGGGGAAGCGAAGGCCGTGAAGCCGCTCGCCCGGGGCAGCACCGCCTTGTCGGAGAGGGCGACGATGCTTTTCAGCAGCTGGAAGAAATTGCCGGAGACCGTGAAGGAGCGGACAGGGCGGGTCTTCTTCCCCTTCTCCACCATAAACCCGGCGCTCTGGAGGGAGAAATCCCCGCTGATGGGGTTGGCCCCGGCATGGAGGCCCCCCAGGAAGTCGATCCACACCCCGTTTCCGCATTCTTCCAGCAGCGCATCCTCCGTCAGCTCTCCGGGAGCCAGAAGGAAGGTATAGGGCTGGATGGAAACGGGGGAATCGTAGCTGAGGCGGGAAGCGTTGCCGGTGGTCTGCTTCCCTGCGGCGTGGGCGGCGGAGAGGTCGTATAGCAGGGTCCGGAGCACGCCGCCGGAGATCACTTCCTTCCGGAAGGCCGGGCTGCCCTCCCCGTCAAAGCTCCGCTGGAAGGGATTTTCGGGATAAAAGGGATCGTCGACGACCGTCACCAGCTCGGACGCCACGGTCTCCCCCTCCTTCCCCTTCAGGGCGGAGAGGCCCTTCCGGGCGTTTTCCGCGCTGAAGGCCGAGGCAAAGGTGGAAAGAAGGCTGCACATGGCTTCGCCGGAGAAGATCACCGGCCAGCTTCCCGTGGGGGCGACGCCCGCGCCCAGCATGGCCGCCGCCTTGGACGCCGCTTTGGACGCCATGGCCCGGAAATCCATTTCGGCGGGGTCTCCCACCTTGATGTCGTAATCGTCGTTGGTCTCCTCCCCGTCGGCCACCACGGCGCTCAGATAGACGCCGTCCACGGAGGCCTCCCAACTCAGGTCCACCCCGCGGGAATTCACCAGGCTGGTGCGCAGCTGCTGGGTCATCACTTCCGCGGAGCAGCGTTCCGTGATCTTCTCGTGGCAGGTTTTCAGGGCTTCGCTGACCGCGGCGGCCGTTTTTGTCAGCGCCTCCGGGCTCAGAACGGGCATCTCCGCCCTGCGGGCTTCCCCGTAGGCCGCGCCCCCCGCCGCGAAGAAGGCTTCCTCCTCCTTTTCCAGGGTCCGGGCATTGTCCGCGGCCCGGCGGACCAGAGCCGCCGCCTCGGCTGCGCTCAGCTCCTGGGTGCAGGCCGCGCCCATGCGTCCCCCGACGATGCAGCGGAAGGCCACGCCGCCGGTGAGCGAGGCGGTGAAGCTGTCGGTCTCCCCGTTGAACATGGAGATTTCCGTGCTCTCCTCAGAAACATAGTAAAGCTCATAATCCGTCAGCCCGGCCTTTTGGGCCTCGGCGGCTGCCAGTACTTTGAATTCGGTAAATTCCATCCTTATCTTCCTCCCACGGTGATGCTGCTGACCCGGATCATGGGCTGTCCCACGCAGGTGGGGATGGAGCCGCTGGAGGCGCCGCACATGCCCTCCGCCAGCAGGAGGTCTTTGCCCACCATGTCGATGTTCATGATGACCTCGGAGCCCTTGCCCACCAGGGACGCGCCCCGCACCGGCTCGCAGATTTTTCCCTTGCGCACCAGATAACCCTCCCGCACGGCGAAGTTGAATTCGCCGGTGGTGGGGTTCACGCTGCCGCCCCCCATGGCCGCCGCGTAAAGACCCTCGTCGATGGAGGCGATGATGTCTTCATTCTCGTCCGGCCCTTCGCCGATGAAGGTGTTGGTCATGCGGGAGGTGGGGGTGTAGTCAAAGCTCTCCCGCCGGGAGGAGCCGGTGGGGGGAAGCCCCATGCGCCGGGCGTTGAATTTGTCGATCATATAGCTCTTGAGGACGCCCTTTTCGATGAGCATGCTGCGTCGGGTGGGGGTACCCTCGTCGTCGAAGTTCAGGGAGCCCCAGGCATTGGGGATGGTGCCGTCGTCATAGGCGGTGACCTTTTCCCCGGCGATCTTCTCCCCCAGCTTCCCGGTGAACTGGCTGAGGCCGAAGGCCACGCTGGAGGCCTCCAGGCTGTGGCCGCAGGCCTCGTGGAAGATGACGCCGCCGAAGCCGTTGCCGATGGCCACGGGCATCACTCCCGCGGGGCAATAGCCGGCCTCGGCCATCACCACCGCCTGCCGGGCCGCTTCCCGGCCCGTGGCCTCCGGATCCACTTCCTTTTCAAAGAGCTCCATGCCCATGCGCCGTCCGGGAGAGCAGGAGCCGGTCTGGGTGCCGCCGTCCTTCGCCTCCGCCAGAGCGGTGACGCTGAGCCGCGTCCGCACCCGCCGGTCCGAAGCATAAACGCCGTCCGTGCTGGCGATGAGGATATTCTGGTCCACATCCAGGAAGGTGCCCGTGACCTGCCGGATGCGCCTGTCATAGCCTGCGGCGGCTTCGCAGGCCCGGCGCAGGATATCCACCTTTTCGGCGTTGGGCACGGAGGAGGGAACGACCAGCACCGGATGGATATTGGCATACATCCGGTCCCGCAGGACGACGCTCAGGGCCGCTTTCCCGTTCCCCAGAGCCGCAGCCGCTTTCTTCGCGCAGCGGATCAGCCCCTCCTCGGACCGGTCCACCGTGGTGGCCATGACGCTGCTCAGGCCCTTGTAGACCCGCACCGCAGCGCCGGACACCACGGCGTCGTTGATGGCGTCCACCTTGCCGGACACCATGTTGACGGTGTGGTTTTTGCTGTTCTCCGCAAAGAGCTCGGCATAGTCCGCACCGGTTGAAACAGCGGCCTCCAGCACCTTCGCGCAGAGTTCTCGTTCGATCATTGCGTATCTCCTTTCCGAAAGCTTCCTTTTTGACGATTATACCCAAAAGTGCGGGGAAGGTCAACGCTTGCGGGCGTTTCCCGCCCGTGGTACAATGGATCAACAAAGATCGCCTGCCGCAGCAGGCATTTCAAAAAAGGAGGGTACCCTCATGGCGCAGCAGGTTTCCCTGGAGATTCTGGAACCCAGAGCGAGATTGGATAACCCGAAACGGGAAGGGCTTTTCGCCCCCCGCCTCACGGACCTCAACGGCAAGACGATCGCCCTCATGGGCATCAACATCCCGGTGTTCCGCTCCTCAAGCGAGCCCTTTTTCGAAGTGGTGGAGCGCAGGCTGCGGGAGCGCTGGCCCAAGGTGAACATCCTTCGCATGAATTCCTTCGGCACTCCCATCGACCCGCCGGAAAAAGCCCTGGAGGTGGCGGCCAAATGCGACGCCTGGCTGGAGGGCGTCAAGGACTCCCACACCCAGGGGCGGCATGACGCCGGGGTGTGCATGGAGCGGGCGGGCAGGCCCGGCGTGAGCATTTGCGTGGATGTGCTGCGCAGGGCCAAGGAGGCCGGGCAGGACCTCTACGGCATGCCCCGGGTGCGTCTCGTCACCGTGCCCTCCACGGACTACAATGCCGCCAAGGACAACCCCGCCCTCATGGAAAAAGTGGTGGACGGCTGCATCGACGACATCATCGAAGGGCTGCTGAAGCCCCTGACGGAGGAGGAGAAGCGCTCCTTCGACCTCACCGTGGACGAAAGCCCCAAGACCTTCACGGGGGTGAGCTACAGCGAAGCCTATGAGAAGTTCATGGAATACTGCATGGACGGCCACCTGGGGGACGGGCTGGCCCTGGCCCCGCCCACGAAGGAGGCCGTGGATTGGATGCTCACCGGCACCACCTATCCCCGGGACAGGGTCATCGGCCTGGTGGAGCCGAAGCGGGGCGTCGCCACCGTGGAAAAGATCGCCATCGCCTCCGTCATGGCCGGGGCGAAGCCGGAATGGCTGCCCGTCATCATCGCCATCATGGACGTCCTCACGGACCCCGGCTTCAACCAGTTCCACATCGTCAACGAGATCCTTCCCGCCATCTTCCTTTCCGGCCCCATCGTGAAGGAGCTGGGCATCAACAACAAGGTGGGCTATCTCGCCCCCGGCACAAGGGCCAACAGCGCCATCGGCCGGGCGGTGCTGATGTGCATGATCACCATCGGCTGGCGGGATATGACCGTCTACGCCTCTCCCGGCGGCGCGGGCCGTCCGGCGGCCTACGCCAACATCTTCGTGGCGGAGAACCAAGAGGACAGCCCCTGGGAATCCTGGGCGGAGCAGAACGGCTTCGGCCCGGAGGAGAGCGTCGTCACCGCCTGCGAGTTCCTGGGGGACTACGGCGGCCCCGCCGAGATCATGGGTTATCCGGATTTCGACGCGAAGCTGGCGGCCCTTACAAGGATGTTCAGCCGCAAGGGCGGCGCCTTTTCCTCCGGCCTGCCCCCCTTCGCCGGCGGCGTCCGCCACATGCTGGTGATGCACCCCACCCTGGCCCGGCAGCTGGCGGACCGGGGCTTCACCAAGCAGAGCCTCATTCAGTATCTCTACGACCGGAACGTGCTGGACTATGACCGCATGACCGAGGAGGAGCGGGAAAAGCTCCGGGAGGAGCTGCGGCTGGAAAACCTGCTGGGGCAGACGTCCATGCGTCCGGAGGACGTGAAGCCCGGCCTGCACCGGGAGCCCTTCAGCAGGCCGGAGCACCTCATGGTCTTCGTCGCCGGCTCCGGCTCCGGCCAGACCCAGCTTTATTTCACTTCCACCGGCTCCACCGCCGGCATCGCGGAGGGCGTCCACGGCCAGAAGCCCTGGATGACCAAGCCCGTCCGCGGCGCGGCCCTGACGAAATACGGCAGATAAGCACGCCCGGCGACGATCGCCGATTTCCATGCGGCGGCCATGCCGGGGAATGAACGGAACTGCGCAGCCCAGGCCCTCCGGGCCGGGCTGCGCACCCTTTCTGGCGAAGCGCTGGAATTCAAAAGCGAGGGGTTCGTTACGGGGACCATGGTGAGGATATTCACCATCGCGCTCTCCGGTGATCGTCTCCGGCACCGCAGCCAGCGCGGTGTACTGGCTCATGCTGGTGCTGTCGGGGTACGGGGGATAAGTTGTTTCGGAGGCGGCCATGTGGCCGCCTCCGATTAGAAGTTGAGGAAAGAGTCAAAAAGGGCTTCTTCATGGATTGGGTTTGCTGCCGGTTCACGAATTGCCGCACAGACGCAACGCCCTCTGTCGTGACGCTTTTTCCGTCTCTTCAGTCTGCTTCTTCTCTCATGATTTCTTCGAGCTGGGCTTTCAGCAGAGGGAAATCCGTTTGAACGGTTTCATAGACGTCTTCCATACGCAGTGTCTGATACTTGTGCGCCGCAATATCCCGAAAGCCCGCCACGGCTTTCCAGGGAATAAGCGGGTAAGCTTTGCGGCAGTTTTCCGAAAGATTCTTGACAAGCTCACCAATGTTGATGACCGTCATCCCAATGGCCCTCATCAGCATTTCATTCTTCAGAAACTGCTCCAGGGTTTGATCTCCGACCATTTCCTGCGCAATGGTGATTTCACTCAGCACCTTTTTTAAAATGATCTGATCTCTACGCTCCATACAGCGGTATCCTCCTGTCCACTTCCAGCAGGCTGCTATCAGGCAGCGGGCCGTGGACAATGTCCACATCCAGACCCAGAAGTTCTTCCATACGGAGCTTCAAGGCGCTTAACGTAAGCAGGGAAACCTGCGGCTGAAGGAACTCCACCAGAAGATCCACGTCACTTTGCTGTGTATTCGTTCCGTTGGCGTAGGAGCCGAATAAGTCTACCCTGCGCAGTGCATATTCACGGGAAACGATGCGTACACAGTCTGCGATCTGCTCGACTGTCGGCATTGGGAGTCCTCCTTCCTTCGTTTTATCATTGATATTATACCAAGCATAGTAACTTCCGTCAAATAGAATGCCTGGTCTTGCGGATTTGTGTTTTGTCTTGACGCAAGCAGAGGGGCTTATCACGGGGACCATGGTGAGGATGTTCACCATCGCGCTCTCCGGTGATCGTCTCCGGCACCGTGGCGAGCGCGGTGTACGGTTTGGTGCTGGTGCTGCTGGGGTACGGGGGATAAAACTTCGGAGGCGGCTGAAATGCCGCCTCCGATGGGGTTTGAGGAAATGTGTCAGCGAGAACCGTCCCCCTTGACACCTTTTAGAATAACATAGGTTGTAGGGAGAATACCATCTCCGTTATACGGCAACAAGTATTTACGATCATACAGAACTGCAACCGGTGCAGAGATTGCATCCTCAAACAGACGAAGGTACGCCATATCTTTCGCAAGCTTCTTCAAATGTACGGGAACGTGATTTTTCAGAATCTTGGTTACTGTCTCCATTATGGCTTCAGCTTCATTTGCGATTTGGGTAGCAGCTTCATCGAAAATTTCTATAAGAGCATTGTGTTGTTCTCTTGTGAAAACCGGGGCATTTACAAGAGGCCCATTATCGTTTGAAATGATATATCCTTTTCGGACCATATCGGCCGCTAATGCCTTGTCGTTATCGCTAAAGTGTTCGGTACTTCCTTTAGCAACATCCAAAAACACATTTGTTTCGTTCTGCCTGTTAAAAAAGTAATGATGCACCATTTCCCCGTTAATCGGGAAATCCATAAATTGCACATAATCGCCAATGCTGTTTACTACATTGGAGATGCCAAAACCGAATTCTGATTCCAAGGAGTTTTTATCTCCGTGCTCGGCACCCCAGATAAAGAATTCCGTGCCAAATTTGTCTTTAGGATAGACTACTTGAATCTTGTTCTGAAGAATTACGATTACTGCAAAATACAGGATAAAGCTCACCATTTGCCAGGAAAAAGCGTTGTTTCCCATATCAGCACCGGAAAACTCTATCTTGCGGACTTCTTCCTCATGTTCAGCAATCGCTGTTATTAGCATATCCGCAATTGTTTCCCTCAGCCTGGTTGTTTTGATATTTACCTCTTTGGCAAAGTCTCTTGTGAAAATCACAATATTTGTGTAATACCTGTTGCCGTCTCTTTTCAGAAGCTCATATTCGCAAAGCTCCGCCAGCTTGTCTTCCATATAGGGGAGAGCCACGCCGATTTCCAGGCTGATCTGCTCCGCACTTAGCTTATCGTTGTAGCAGGCAAATAATATGTTCTGTGATATTTTACTGTCACACAAATGGTAATAGCGATTTGCTCCGTTGCCCCAGAACAAGAGAGAAAGACCTTTCGGGTTGTAGCTCTGTTGACCGTAGTTTCGTTCCATACTCATACCTTCTTTCAGGATTTTTCTTGATTTGAAAAGCAGGTATTTTACCATGCTTTCACTGATGGAGAGGTGATTGGATATTTCAGAACAGGAATTGTTTTCAATGTAGTACAAAACTACAGCTTTTCGGTACTTATCCGAAAGCAACGATAACTCACGACGAAGCAGATACAGCGCAGAGTTATCCTCCGCGGATTGATCTGCCATGTCCGGCAAATTGTCCGTTAATTCGCAGCCATTATCTCTTGCCTTGTTTTTGCACCATTGTTTATAAACATTTCCTGCAACTGCCCACATAAAACCATATACTGCGTCGACATTTCGGATGTTATTGGCAGATTTGTATATCTCCAAAATGATGTCATGTGCCAAATCTTCCGCTTCAAAATGGTTCGATGTTCTGGCGGCGCAGTAAGACAAAAGGGCTTTCGCAATTTCTTCAACTTTTGCATCAAGTTCTTTCTTATCCATATTTACACCTCCTTTCCTTCTTCATCACCGGTGATTTCACTGGTATAGTGGAACGAAACCCTCTTTGGTTAATAATTAAATGTAAAATTGATTTTGATATCGGTGAGAACAGGGGTACAATCGCCTGCGGGCGGGACGGTGGGAGTTGGACAGAGAATCGTCCCCTGTCCCATCTCATACTCACCGTTCCATGACTGGTTCTGGAGCCAGCGCTCCAGGCTCGGACAAAAGAAATCCATCATTGCGATTGCCCGGAAACTCTTGAAGCTCATCTACCATCTACTGAACTCAAGGCAGCGATACCGTCCTCCTTTGGTTGCCGTAGTCTAGCCTTGTTCTTCTTTCGTTTTTCCACGCTGAGTCGGGGCTTGTTGAGTGCGCCCTTTGGCTTACCCTCTTCGATTAAATGAAAACCTTGTGTTCTGCTTGCCTCAAGCAGAGGGGCTTATCCCGGGGACCATGGTGAAGATGTTCACCATCGCGCTCTCCGGTGATCGTCTCCGGCACCGTGGCGAGCGCGGTGTATGGATTGGCACTGGTGCTGCCGGGGCACGAGGGATAAACAGATGTGCTCCGGCGGATCAGTCCGCCGGAGCGATCATGCCGTTTGCACGGAGCCATTTGGCTACGCCGTCATCGTCGTTGGAACCGATCACCGCAGTGGCGGCGGCCTTCAATTCCGGAACGGCATTTTCCACGGCATAGGCTTCGTCGGCAATACGGAACATATCCAGATCGTTGATTCCGTCCCCGAAGACCACCAGACGGTCACAGCCGAGCAGTTCTTTCAATCGGAGGATCGCGTTTGCTTTTGACGCTTTTTTCGGCATGATCTCCAGCAGATGCTTCCCGCTCGCGTTGTCCCGAATAAAAGCGCCGTTATATACGATCAGCGGAAACGCGGCGGTCAGCCCGTCCGTGACTTTATGCGCCGTGTGCCAGGATCGGGCCGTCGCGTAGGAAAACAGCATGCCGTCCCTCACAAGCGCGTTGATCGTCTCGTTCGTATATTCCGAAGTTTTCTGATCGGATCGGAGCAGCGTCCCGTCCAGGTCCGATACATACAGGGTCTTCATGGTAGGCTGTTCCTCTCAACAGGCTATCAGATGGCTTTACTCAAATCATTCCAATCGATTTTGTCCTCGTCCACGCAGCCGCTTTCTTCCGTCATTTTACCCCTGCATGGATTAGATATCCCCTATGGGCGGATCAAGCGTTAATCCCCGTACCGCCGCGCGAATTCGTTTTACAGTCTTTTGTCCAGTTTACCTAGAGCGTGTTCACACTACCGCTCAACGACCGGATTTTGGCCTGTTTTCCGCCATGCTGCGTTGCATTCCCTTGAAATACACAGAGTATTTCTGCGGAAATGCGCCTTGCCTGACGAAAAACAGACGCAAAACCAGCTCATCTCCGGTAGTGTGAACACGCTCTAGAAGCTTAAGGGCATCTCCGGAGCATTGGATCTTCATGATCAAGGCCTCTATATACAATTAATCTAGCAGATTCATACAGAAAGGTCAAATGAAAGGACGCAGGCAGCGAATCACCGGCTGCAGCGTCGTCAATGACGGGTGGCGCTGCCTCGGGAAAGCCAGGCGCAGCTTCTTGCCGCTCCTTTCGGCTTCCCGATGCTGCCGCTCCGCTTTCCGCTTATCCTTTGCGAAGGGCTTCAAATTCTTCCGTTTCTGATGTATGATAGAAGCAAGAACAAAAAAACAAAAGGAGCGGATATCATTATGGCGATCGTATTTCAGGACCGTTCGGAAACCGTGACCACGGGCAAGCTGGTCACCTTTGAAATCCCCATGGACACCATGCCGGACAAGCGTATGCGCACCATCCGCGTCTGGACCCCGGAGAGCTATGACGGCGTCCGGCGCTTCCCCGTCCTCTACATGCACGACGGGCAGCAGCTTTTCCCCGGCCCCGGCTTTCCGGCGGGCATGGGCTCCTGGCAGGCGGAGGAGAAGATCAGCCGGCTGGAGGAGGAATGTCAGTGCATGGTGGTAGGCATCGACTCCTCCGACGACCGGGGCAGCGAGCTGCTGCCCCCCTACAAGCGCAACCCGAACCACCAGATCCCCCGCCGCCCCGGCCAGCCGGAATATACCCCCCTGGGCGGCTGTTACGCCGACTTCGTGCGGGATACCCTCAAGCCCATCATCGACGCTAACTTCCTCACCCTGCCGGACGCGGCCCACACCGCCGTGGGCGGCGCTTCCATGGGGGGCCTGCAGTCCTTTTACATGACCATGAAGGACCCCGACGTCTTCGGCCGCTCCCTGGACCTTTCCTCCGGGCTGGACATCCTGGACGAAAGCTGCCTCAGCCTCATCGACAATTATGACCCCAAGAAGCTGGAAAACGCCCGCTTTTATTTCTACAGCGGGGACCAGGGGGTGGATCAGACCATCTTCAGCGCTACCATCACCGTCTACCGCCGCATGAAGGACAAGCTGAAGCTGAATAACCGGCAGCTGTGCATGCTCATCGACAGCCGGGAATCCCACTGGGGCACCTCCTGGGGCAAGTATCTCCAGGACGGCCTCCGCTTCCTCTTCAAGGAGGACAACAGCGTGGGCGCCCCCGCCTTCTTCATGCCGCCCCCCAAGGCCGAATGAGCCGGCCCATGCTTTCACAGCGCTTTGACTGGCGGGATTTTCTGCGCCGGGTGGCGGTGATCGCCATCCCCGTTGCCCTGCAGAACCTGCTCACCACCACCGGCAGCATGGTGGACACCATGATGATCGCCTCCCTGGGGCAGACCCAGCTGGGGGCGGTGGGCCTCTGCGCCCAGTTCTCCTCCCTGATGTTCAGCTGCTACTGGGGCTTCATCGGCGGGGGCATGCTCTTTATCTCCCAATACTGGGGGGCCAAGGACCACGACGGCATCAACCGGGCCTACGGCCTGACCCTCAGCTGCATGATGACCGTGGCCATCGTCTTCTGCGGACTTGCCACCCTCTGCCCCCGGGCGGTGATGCGCCTCTACACGGACAAGGCGGCCCTGCAGGAAGTGGGCGTGACCTATCTGCGCATCGTGGGCTTCAACTATCCCCTCATGGTGCTGAGCATGGCCATGGCGACCCTGCTGCGCTGCACGGAGCGGGTGCGCATCCCCCTCTACGGCTCCATCCTCTCGGTGCTGGTGAACGTGGGCCTCAACTATGTGCTGATCTTCGGCCATCTGGGCCTGCCGGCCATGGGGGTGCGGGGCGCAGCCCTGGCCACCGTCATCGCCCAGGGGGTGAGCATCGCCGCGGTGGTGCTCCTGGCGAAGCTGGACGGGCATCCCTATCTGACAGCCTTCCGCCGCCATTTTCGCTGGAGCGTGCGCCTGGTAAAGGAGTATTTCCGCAAGTGCTTCCCCATCATCCTCAACGAGCTGCTCATCGGCGTGGGCAACATGATCATCAACATCGTCCTGGGCCGCCAGCCGGAGGAGGCCATCGCCGCCCTCGCCGTGTTCCGCACCCTGGAAGGGCTGGTCATCGGCTTCTTCGCCGGCTTCTCCAACGCCGCAAGCATCCTGGTGGGCAAAGAGGTGGGCGCGGGCAACCCGGACCTGGCCTACACCCGCGCCTGGCGGCTGGTGTACCTCTGCCAGGGCTTCATCGGCCTGGTGGGACTGATGATCCTGGCCCTCCACACCCCCATCCTCCGTCTCATGGGCATGGAGGGAGAGAGCTTCCGCATCGCCTTCGGTCTGGTGAGCATCTATCTGGCCGCCGCCTTCCTCCGCATGGGCAACTGGACCCAGAACGACACCTTCCGGGCCGCCGGGGACGCGTCCTACGGCACGATCCTGGAGATCGTCTTCATGTGGGTCCTGGTGCTGCCCTTCGTCTGCCTCACGGGCCTTCGATGGCACGCGCCCACCCTGCTGGTCTTCGCCTGCTGCTACATCGACGAGCCCATCCGCTATGTGCTGATGCAGCTGCATCTGTTCCGGGGCAAGTGGCTGAAGCCGGTGACCCCGGAGGGGGCGGCGGCCCTGAAGGGCTGGAAGCCGCCGAGAAAGGCAAAGGAATAGCATCCGGCGCGGACTTCTTCAGGAAGTCCGCGCCGTGTTTTATTCCTATTATTCATGCTCCGAGCGCCATTGTGCGAAGTCCTTCCCCACCAGCTTTTCCCCGCCCAGGTCCGCGGCGGGGTTGGAGGCCAGATACAGGATCACCTCGTTCAGCACCGTGGGGGGCAGCACCGGCAGCCCCGCGGCGCGCATCCTTTCCGTCAGCCCCGGCGGAGCCATGTTCGTGTCCGTGAAGCCGCCGGGGCAGATCACGTTCACCCGGACGCCCCTGGGCTTCAGTTCCTGCGCCAGAATGGCCGCCATGGCCTCCGCCCCCGCCTTGGAGGGGCCGTAGGGCAGCTGGCCGGGCCGGGTCATGGTGGCGTCGCTGGTGGAGACGTAGACCAGACTGCCGCCCCCGTTTCGGAGCATCAGGGGCACGAAGCTCCCGGAGACCAGGAAAAAGCCCAGGAGATTCGTCTCCAGCACCGCCCGGACGGCCCCCGCCGGGATGTCCCAGAAGTCATGCTCCGGGGCCAAACCCTCCATGCCGGGGGCGTTAAAGCCGATGCCCGCGTCGTTCACCAGCATGTCCAGCCGGCGGAAATTCCGTTCAAACCATTCCTTCGCCGCCGCCACGCTCGTTTCATCCCGCACATCCATCGCCACGGCGTGGACGTCCCCCGCCGCCGCCAGGGCCGCGCGGGCCCTCTCCAGCCGTTCCCCGGCCCTGGCGGCGATAATGACGGTAGCGCCGCTTTGCAGCAGGGCCTTCGACATTTCGAAGCCCAGGCCGCTGGAGCCGCCGGTGACCAGGACGGTATAGCCTCTCAAATCAGCGCTCATGCTTTTCTCCTCTCTCCGGGTCCAGCGGCTTCACGAAGCAGATGATCCGATTCGCCTCCCTGAAGCCGGTCTTTCGGTGGAACGCCAGGCTGGCGGCGTTATCCAACTCGCAGTCGCTGGCAAATTCCCGGCAGCCCATTTCCGCCGCCCAGGCTTCACAGGCGGCCAGAAGCCCGCGGGCCACGCCCCGGCCCCTGGCTTCCTCCCGGACATAGACGCCCTCCAGGTAGCCCACGGGGCTGGTCTTCGCGCCCTCCACATAGTCATGCCGCAGCTGCACCTGGGCAAAGCCTGCATCCTCCCCCGCCTCCGAGGCCAGGAACAGGGCCCCGTTCCCGCTTTCCAGCAGCGCCCGGAATTCCTCCGCCAGCGCCGCTTCCCCATTCTCCGGCCACAGCGCCGCCGCCAAAGCCGCGGCTGCGGCCAGGTCTCCTTCTTCCGCTTTTCGGATCATGCTGCGCCTCCTCACCGGTGGATATACATGCGGGACAAGGTTTCCTCCCCGTCGCACTGCACCGGGCAGAGGAATTCCCAACCGTAACGCTCATAGAAGCCGGTATGGTCCGTGACGAGATAGACCGGGCTGACGCCCCTGGCGCGCAGCTCCGCCACGGCCATATCCAGCAGTCTGCCCGCGATCCCCCGGCGGCGGAAATCCGGCTCCGTACAGACGGCGCAGATATTGGGCGTCAGGTCCTTCCGCTCGTGGAAATCGTTGTCGATGACCCCCAGGCCCCCCGCGATCCGCTCCCCCGTCAGGCAGAGATACCAGCCGTATTCCGTCCGCCCGGCCAGGTAGGCCTCCATGCATTCCAGATAGGCGCTCTCCGGCACCCGCCATTTTGAGCTGAACCACCGGGCGGCGGGCGCCTTCAGCTCCGGTCTCTCCCGCAGATTGAGAAAGGTCAATTGCTCCATCCTTTGTCCTCCTTACAGATATCCCGGACGATCCGCACAGGCCGGCCTTTCTTCCCTCATCCCGATGATTATACCCGACGCCTGCGGCGGGGTCAATGCGCTATACTTTTTCCCGCGGGCATGGTATAATAACAAAAAAGAAAAGCGACGGGAGGAAAAGACTATGGCAAAAGCGACGGACCCCATCGTCATCGGGAAGCGGACGGCAAAGAACCGGGTCACCATGGCCCCCACGGTGAAATTCATCGCCGGGGAGGACGGCCGTGTCACGGAGGATTTTGTCGTCCACTATGCCGAGCGGGCAAAGCACGAATGCGCCTTCATCTGCGTGGAGGCCACCTGCATCACCCCGGAGGGGCGGCTGGCCCCCACCCAGCTGGGCCTTTGGGAGGACGGGCAGATCGAGGGCCACCGGAAGCTCACCGACGCCTGTCACGCATACGGCGCCCTGGTGGTGCCCCAGATCCACCACGGCGGCGTCGGCACCCATCCCGCCTGCGGAAGCGCCGTCGGCCCCAGCGCCATCGTGCGGGAGAGCTTCGGGCGGAAGCAGGAGATCAAGGAGCTGAGCCGGGAGGACATCCAGCGCATCGTCGGCCTCTTTGCCGATGCGGCAGTCCGCGCCCAAAAGGCGGGCTACGACGGGGTGCAGCTCCACGCCTGCCACAGCTACCTCATCAACGATTTCGCCTCCGCCCTGAACAAGCGGGAGGACGAATACGGCGGCACGCCGGAAAACCGGGCGAGGTTCGGCTGCGAGGTCATCCGGGCCATTCGGGCTTCCTGCGGGGATGACTTCATCATTTCCGCCCGGGTTTCCGGCTGCGACCCCACGGTGGAGGACGCGGTGATCGCGGCGGATCAGTATGTGAAGGCGGGCTGCGACTATCTCCAGGTCTCCAGCGGCATCGCCCCGCTGGACAGCCTGGCGCACGACGAGAGCCTGCCCTACAACAGGACCGCCTCCCTGGGCGTCCGCCTGCGGGCGGCTTTGAAGCCCCCGGTGCCGGTCAGCCTGGTCAACGGCATCCGTACGCCGGAGCAGGTGGAATATCTGCTTTCCAACGATCTCATCGACACGGTGGACCTGGCCTGCGGCCTGCTGGCGGACCCGGCCTTTACGGAGGCCATCCTCTACGGCGCGCCCTATCACAAGTGCCTGAGCTGCCGGGGCTGCGGCTTCGGCCCCATCCACAATCGCCTCTGCCCCGCCATGGCGGCCCGGGGCGCCGATGAATTCCACTTCCGGGAGCTGCTGGAAAAGAGCAAGGGCTGAGGAGGGATCGCCGTGACGGACCGCGTACGTCGGATGCTGGAAAGCCTCAAAGTCCATAAGTATCCCCTCTGCATCGAAACCTTCAAGCTGGCCAACGAGTCCCTGGACGAGACGGCGGGGGAGCCCATGCTGCTCCGGCGGGCAAAGCTCCACGCCCATGTGCTGGATCACATGCCCATCTTCATCGAGCCGGAGGACCTGCTCTGCGGCTCCGGGGCCAGCAAGCCCTTCGGGCTGGAAATGCAGTATGAATACGGGGTGTGGACCAGGGACGAGGTGGAATCCCTCAAGAGCGAAATCTACACCATCGACCCCGCGGACGAGGAGGAGCTTTACCGCCTCAACGACCGCTTTGCCGCCAATGCCCTCAACTCCAACCTGGTGGATGCCCTGAGCCGCTCCCTGGGCATGGACGAGCGGATGTGGCCCTTCATGAAATCCGGGGTGATCCTGCCCCCCTGGAAGGACCGGCGGGGCGGCTCCGGCGGCGGCTTCGCCATGTCCGGCTACGGGCTGGGCCCCGGCTTCTTCCTGGTGTGCGTGGACTATGAACGCATCCTCCGCCGGGGGGCACAGAGCATCGTGGACGAGGCCAGACAATGCCTGAAGGACCTGCGCTACACCTCCGGCGACGCCATCGAAAAGAAAAACTACTGGGAAGCGGTGATCCTGGTCTACGAAGCCTGGATCCGCTTCGCGGGCCGCTATGCCGATCTGTGCGAACGTCTTTCCGGAGAGGAAGCGGACCCCGGCCGGGCTCTTGAGCTGCGGGAAATGGCGAGGATCTGCCGGAAGGTGCCGCAGTACCCGGCGGAGAGCTTCCGGGAAGCCCTGCAGAGCTTCTGGCTCACCTTCCTCATGGCCCTGCCTTCTCCCACGACCTCCGCGGGCCGCTTCGACCAATACATGCATCCCTATTACCGGAAGGATCTGGACGCGGGAAGGATCCGCGAGGAAGAAGCCCTGGAGCTGCTGGAAATCCTCCGCTGCAAGGTGATGAAAATCAACCGGGTCTCCGGCAAGGCCAATCGGGCGAAAAACGCGGGCATGGCCAAATGGTACAACTGGACCATCGGCGGCGTGGACGCCCGGGGCAGGGACGCGACCAACGACCTCACCTATCTCCTGCTGGAGGCGGCGAAGGAGACGCTTCTGCCCCACCACACCCTGACCCTGCGGGTCCACCCCGGCACGCCGGAAAGGCTGATGACAAAAGCCCTGGAGGTGGTGCGCACGGGCATCGGCATGCCCGCCTTCGTGGGGGACGAGAGCTATATCCGCTTCTTTGTGCATAACGGCATGGCCCCGGAGGACGCCAGAGACTACTGCATGACCGGCTGCGTGGACGGCAACGTGCCCGCCCGCTCAAGGAGCCAGGTGGTGACCTTCTTCATCATCCCCCAGGCACTGGATATCTTTATGCACAACGGCTACTGCCGCCACACGGGGGAGACCGTGGGCATCCCCACGGGGGACGTGACGAAGATGACCTCCTTTGAAGAATTCTGCGAGGGCTTCCGAAAACAGTTCAAATATCTGCTCAGCATGGCTTCCGAGCGGAACAATGTGGAGCTCATCGCCCAGCGTGAGCTGTTCCCCGACCCCTTCCGCAGCGCCCTCATGGCCGGCGGGGTGAAGGACGGCAAGGACCTGCTGAACAAGCGCTTCGCCATCGAAAACTGCAGCTGCCTGGGGGCCGTGGGAGGCGTCAACGCCGGCGACGCCCTTTCCGCAGTGAAGGAGCTGGTGTTCGACAAAAAGAAATACACCATGAAGGAATTGATGGCGGCCCTGGACGCGGACTGGGAGGGCTATGAGGAGATGCGGCAGGATTTCATCCGCGCCCCGAAATACGGCAACGACCTGGATGAGCCGGACCGCATGGTGGCGGAGGTCTACCGCCTCTTTGCCGAAGCCTGCGCCGAGAATCCCACCGCCTACGGAGGCCACGTGACCCCCAACGCCATCTCCATCTCCGCCCACCAGCCCGGCGGCGCGGTGACGGGGGCCACCCCCGACGGGCGCAAGGGGGGCGACATCCTGGCGGACGCCTCCCTCTCCCCGGACCGGGGCCGGGACAAGGCCGGGCCCACCGCCGTCTTCCGCAGCGCCATGAAGGTGGACCAGGACCCCTATCAGGGCACCCTGATGAACATGAAGCTCCACCCCGCCATGCTGCGCTCGGAGGAGGACCTCAGCAAGCTGGGCAGCATGATCCAAACCTATCTGACCCACGGGGGCAAGCACATCCAGTTCAACGTGGTGGACCGTGCCGAGATGGAGGAAGCGCAGCGCCATCCCGAAGAGCACGGCGACCTGGTGGTGCGGGTGGCGGGCTACAGCGCCTATTTCGTCCGCCTGCCGGAATCCATCCAGAACGAGGTCATGGACCGCACGGAACAGCGCTTTTGATGGAAAGGGTCCGGTTCGCCGGCGGGCGTCCTTTCACCTGGGTACAGACGGACAGGAAGCAGGTCTGCTTGCGGGTGCCCGGCGCAATGTAAGGTCGATTCGGACAGCCGGCCAGCGTCCGGTTTCCGTCCCACAGCCAGCGTCCGGTTTCCGTCCCTTTCCGCTTGTGTTCCGGCAGCAGGGTGTGTATAATAAAGAGACTGGAGGTGATGCGTCATGACCGCACGTCAGGAAGCATATCAACTGATCAGCAAATTGCCCGACGATACCGTGATCTATTTGGTGGAACTGCTCAAACGGATGCCGCCCGAGGCTGCGGCTTCCTCCGATATCGGCGCCCCCGTACGGCTCGGGCTGGGCAAGGGCGTCATCACCGACCCCGCAGATTTTGACCTCTGGGATGCAGAACTCGCCGCCATGTTTGAGGACGAGTCCCTATGAAGCTGCTGGCTGATACGCATATCATCATTTGGGCCCTGCTGGACAACGACAGGCTTCCGGCCAAGGCGCGGGCATTATTGAGCGACCCGAACAATACGGTTTTTTTCAGTCCGGTTTCGGTCTGGGAAATCGCCATGAAGCACACCGCGCATCCCCGGGAGCTCCCCTTTACCGGAAAGACTTTTTTTGAGCTGTGTCTCCGCTCCGGCATGCAGCTTTCGGAAATGCGCATCTCTCATGTCTTGGCCTACGAGTCGCTGCACCGTGCCGAAGGAGCACCCGCGCACAAAGACCCTTTCGACCGGCTTTTGATCGCTCAGGCGAAAACGGAAAACCTGGTCCTCCTCACCCACGATTCACTTCTGTCAGATTATGAGGAGCCCTGCGTCCTTTTGGTATGATATCATTAAGAAAAACCGCGCCGCCTTCGGGGAACGATCCCCAAAGTGCGGCGCGGCTGCTTATGTTTTTCCCTCAGTATGCCAGCGTGTCCAGCTGGATGCCGCTCATGCCGCTCTCCTTGGGATTGTGGTTGAATTTCTTTTCGCTGACGCCGTGGAGGAACTTTTCCTCCATGTGGATTTCGACGCCCGTGTCCTCCAGGGTCTTCTGCAGAGGGGCCACGTCCAGCGCCTGGAGGGGCCTTTTGCCCTGATCCAGGGCCAGAGCCGCCGCGGTGCCTGCCGCCTGGCCGGTGAAGACGCAGCAGGGGATGGTCCTTGCGATCTCCCAGGCGTAGCCCCCGGCGGAGACCATGCGCCCCGCAACCAGCAGGTTTTCCACCCGGCTGTCGATCAGGGCCCCGTAGGGGAATTCATGGTGGGCGGCGGGATTCTCCATGCTGTGGCAGACGACGCCCACGGAGTTGGGGACATGCTCCCCGTGGAGCAGGAATTCCTCCAGGCCGATGAGCCGACGGGTCATGCGGAACTGGGGCATGAAGGGCAGGGTCAGCATGGCGAGGCCGGGGCGGTCGTTCTTCTTGAGATAGTCCAGGGCCAGCTTCCGGGAGGTGCGGATATAGCCGTTGACCCCCTCGACGGTGTCCCCGTAATACTGGGGGATCTCCGTTTTGGAGTTGTCCGCGTCGGGCCGGAGGCCGAACCAGCGCATGCGGATGAGCTTTCTGGCTTCTCCGCTGTCCAGGTTTTCCCGGATGTGCTCCGTGTCGATCTCATAGGTCCAGTGGGAGACGATATTGGGCAGGCTTTCGCACCGGCAGCCCGCCCGGTAGCATACGTCCGCATCCCCGGAGGCGTCCACGATATAATCCGCCAGATAGGCGCTGCGGCCGCTCTTGTTCTCCACGATCACGCCCCGGCAGCGGTCCCCCTCCAGGATCACGTCGCAGAAGACCGTGTCGAAAATGACCTGGATGCCCAGGTCCTCGGTCAGCTCGTCCAGGGCCAGGATGCAGGCGGGGATATTGAATTCCGAGGAATAGCGCTTCGCGGGCATCTCCACATGCTTTGTCCCCGGCTGCCAGCATTCCGGGATGGTGTTGTAGCTGTATTTTGCGCAGATGCGCAGGAATTCCTCCGCCTGGCCGCCGAAGACCCGGTTTCCCTGCCCGTCGCAGATGGGCAGATAGACGCAGACGTGGCCCAGGGTGGCCAGGCCCCCCAGGGCGATGCTCTTTTCCAGCAGGATGACCTGCTTCCCCAGCCTGGCCGCGGCCACCGCCGCGCTCACCCCCGCCAGGCCGCCGCCCACCACCAGCACGTCGCATGTCCCCGCAACGGGGGTCCTCCGTTCCTCCCGGATCAGCTGCTCGATCATCGTGATCCCATCCTCCATTCACTGCCTGATGCCTTCATTTTACCCCGGAAAGAAGCGCTGTCAAGGCGCTTTCTCCCTGCAAAAGGGCAGGCAGCGGAAAAACCCGCTGCCTGCCCGTTCTGTATCGCTTTACTTGATGATCACGGTCCGCGTCGCGCTGTCCCAGCCAACGGTGAATCCGAAGAACTCTGCCAGATAGCGGATGGGGGCGAAGGTCCTGCCGCCCCGGATGACTGCGGCGGTGTCCATGACGACCGCCGCCCCGTCGCCGGTGCGGGCCTCGCTGCTGCCGATGGGGAAGTAAAGGGTCTTGACCCCGTCCGTGAAGCTGGCCTCTCTGGCTGTGCCGTCCCAGCCCACGGTGAGGCCCAGGGCCGTCGCCACCGCCCGCAGAGGCACCATGGTGCGGTTGTTTTCATCAATGAAGGGGATGGCGTCCGTCCAGGCGACGGTCTCGCCCTTCACCGTGACGTTGGTGGGCTTCCCCAGCTTGCCGGGGAACTCGGTCAGGGGCGTGTCGGCGGGGAAGCCGGCATAGTTGCCGGGGGCCGCGCTGTCGATGATCATCCAGGAATTCCCGTCGTCCATGGCGAGGGAAAATTCGCTCCAGGTCACTTTTTCGCCCATGTATTCGCTGTAGACCCCGTCGGCCACGCGGATCACTTCCCCGGCCTTCACCGGGATCGAGTCCGTACCCTGCACGGCCATGGACGCATCGAAATAGCTCTTGGTAAAGGTCACGTCCCGGTCGAAGGAGAAAGTCCCGTCAGGGCCGAACCACATGGCATAGGTATAGCCGAAAAAGCCGGGCATGCCGAAGAGGCTGCCGATATCGAAGACGGTGAAGTCTTCATCCATGTCCCCGGCGACCATGGTCACCGTCTCGCCGCCGACGGTGGAGGCGGGGGTGATCGTTCTGCCGAGGCCGTCGGCCTTGGGCAGGGCGGGGATGGTAAGGCTGACGGGGACGGTCCGGGTCTCTTCCTTGAAGGTCAGGGTCAGGGTCGCGGAGACGGAGCCCGGCTGCTCCCGGGTGGCGCTGGTCTTGGCAAAGTCGGACCAGCTCCGCTGGATCTGGTGGACGCCCACCCCCAGGCGGACGACGGCGTCCAGATGATCCTGGGTGACGGCATTGGCGGGCACATAAGCCCCCAGCGCTTCTTCGGCATCTGCAACGCCCTGATCCAGCAGACCGGCGGCGTCCTTGCAGATGCAGTGGTCGATATGCTCGTTGCAGACGGGGCAGATGGTGGCGCAGCGGCAATGGCTGATGACCTCTCCGCAGCCGCCGGGGCAGAGGGTCTCGTGCTCCGGCTCTTTCATGAAGGTCGTGGGTTTTTCCGGCGGCCACGCGAATCCGGCGGGGATCTCATTGGAATACCCGGTGATCGATGCATTGGGATGACATTCCAGATAGCGGGAGTCGCCGCGTTCATAGCCCATATAAGAGATTTCCATCAGCTGGTGGACTTTCTGCCCGTTGCGGATATAGGAGTTTACCTCGTCCGTGACCGCATAGAGATAATGCCGTTCGGAGGTGCCGGACCCGACCACCAGAAGCATATCGTTGATCGTGTACCAGCTCCCTTGGGCCAGATAGTTTCCTCCGTAACCCGGATTCGCGCCTCCGGTCCCGTTGCCGAAGGAGGGAGAGAACACGACAAAGCGGAAGATCGTGTCGGTGAAATCCTGGCGATACTGGTGGGCGCCCATGGCCAGGGCGCTGAGATACCATCCGTAACCCTCGCCGTCCACAAGGCGCGGGTCGTGGCCCTTCATCTCCTCCGTGATGTTCGTCAGGTCGTAGGAGGTATGGTCGTGCTCGCTGGCGGCGGCCAGTTCTTCCGGGGCATACAGGGTGATCCCGGCGGGCTTCTCTATCCCGGTCCCTGCATCCGGATGCCGCTCCATGCGGTGGATCGGCGCTCCGTCCCCGGAGAAGGACACGTCGTTGACGATCGTTGCGAAATGATCTGTCAGGAACATATAGGGCAGGGTCATGCGCGTCTCCGCTTCCGTAAACGCATTTTCCACAAACACAATGCCAAGATTGCTGACGCTGTACCACTGGCCGATCCGATCCTCAAAGCCCGGGGAGCGAATGACCATTTCCCCCGTATCCCACAGCTTCATAGTGAAGGCCGTGAACATGCTGCTGTCATTTTCCCAAACGAGATCATCCCCCGTGACCAGGCGCTGATCCCGGTAGGTGACGGGCAGATTCCTTTCGTCGATGCTGGGATGCACCACATCCCGGGGCCGGATCATGCCGGGAGGCACGCTGTTCATATCCCCGGAGAGGGCGATGCGGAAGCCCACGCCCGCCCCGCCGTCGATGGAGCGGATCTGCCGGGCCACCAGGGTGCGGGTGCTGTCGGGCAGGCCGCCGTAGATGCCGCCCCGGCGGGTCTTCTGCGTGTGGAAATTGCCGCCGGGTCCGATGGGATCCACGCCGCCCGTCAGGGTTGCGTCAAAGCTGTTGTAGACCCACTCCTCCGCGTTGCCGCAGAGGTCGTAGATGCCCAGGATGTTGGGCTTCTTGGTTTTCACATCCTGCACGGAGATACGGCTGGCCACCACCTCGTCGTGGATGTTGGAGCCCGCAAAGAGGTATTTATGGTTGTTGCCGGGATAGTCCGCGTTGCCCACCTTGCCGGGGTTTCCCCCCTTGGCGGCGAATTCCCATTCCGCTTCGGTGAGCAGCCGATAGGTACGGCCGGTGAGCACATAGAGGCGGTCCAGAAATTCCTGCACCTGATAAAAGGTCACGTTTTCCTTGGGCCGGTTGGCGTCCGCCCCCGGCTGCCCCAGGCCCATGACCGCGTTCCACAGGCTGACGGTGACCTCTGTCTCCCCGATATAAAAATCGCTGACGGTCACGCCCCGCACCGGGTTCACGCTTTCCGGGCGCATGCTTGCGTCGGAGGCCTCCCAGCCCAAGGTGAAGGTGCCGCCCTCCACGAAGACCATGTTGAAGGTGGTGTCGAATTTCACCCCCGCCATGTCCGTGGACAGGGTCTCAACGAGCAGGTCGCCCGAGACGGGCTTCCCCTGCATGGCCGCGGCCGCCGTGCCGGGCAGGAGCGCCAGCAGCATCACCGCTGCCAGGAGGAGGGAGAGTATCTTCTTCATACGCTTTGATTCTCCGCCTTTCTCATGAGTTTTTCAAGCCGGTCATTATGACTTTTCTGCCATTGCAGTATAGCAGAATATCCAGCCGGTGGCAAGGTATTTATGGAAAACATCATCGAATTGCACAAAAAGGCGGAGCGCTCTGCGCTCCGCCTTTCTCACCGGAAAATCATTCCGCCCCTTTGTCCGCCCCGAATCTGGCCTCGAACTGCGAAACGATGCCCTGCAGCTCCTCCGGGAGGAAGCCCAGGGCCCGCTGCCGCAGGCGTTCCGGGATGCCGAAATAGGGCCCCGCGATGCTCCCGGCGATGGCAGCCTGGGTGTCGCTGTCCCCGCCCAGGGAGATGGCGTTGCGCAGGGCGTCCTCAAAGCTCTCCGCCTCCAGAAAGGCCTGGATAGCCTCGGGAACGGATTTCTGGCAGCTCACCTCGAAGCGGTAACCCGGCCGGATCTCCGCCAGCGTCCTGCTCAGGGGATAGTAATGCTCCCGCACATGGTCCCGGATGGCAGCCTTGTCCGCCCCCGTGCGGGCCAGATAGATGCAGGCGGTCACCGCCCGCGCCCCCTTCATGCCCTCCGGGTGATCGTGGGTGACGGCGGTGACGGCGTCGGAAAGGCGCAGGGCCTCCTCCAGGCTCCCCGCCGCCCAGGCCGCGGGGCTGACGCGCATGGCGGAGCCGTTGCCGTAGCTGCCGTAGGGCGCTGGCGTCTCCGCGAAAAGCCAGCGGTGGAAGCGCCCCCCGAAGCCGCAGTCGGGATACCTTTGCCCGATCCGCCGCATCCAGGTTTCGGCGCAGTCCGCCAGATCGTGTCCGTCGGGGGCGGAGACTAGAATGGCCTTCGCCACGGCCAGGGTCATGGCGGAATCATCCGTGAAGCGGCATTTCTCCCCCTGATGATCTCCGAACAGGGGGAAATCCTTCGTCTTGATCCCATGGAATTCAAATGCGGAACCGGCGATATCGCCGATAATGGCTCCCAGCATGGCGCTGCCTCCCTAGTATAAGAATTAGGTTGGAAGTCCGGCAAGCCAGCCGGGCTTTTTTCCATCTCTTTCTTTTTGTTGACGGCCCCGGGCTATGGGGATATAGTATGGAATATAAATAACTTTCCTGTAAAGGAGGAATCTTTATGTCGGAACTGACCGCGGCGATCCCCGGGCGGAAAAGCGTCCGCAGCTTTGACGGCGCACCCCTGCGCCGGGAGGACCGGGAAAAGCTGGAGGCCTTCATTGCCTCGCTGGACAACCCCTTCGGGGTGAACGTGAAGTGCGTCCTGCTGGATGCGGAGAAGGAGGGGCTCGGCAGCCCGGTGATCACCGGGGAGAAGCTCTACGTGGCCGGGATGGTGGAGGCGAAGCCCCTTGCCGACGCGGCCTTCGGCTTCTCCTTTGAAAAGCTGGTGCTCTTCGCCTGGAGCCTGGGGATCGGCACCACCTGGATCGCGGGCACCATGAAGCGGGAGAAATTCCAGCAGGCCTGCGGGCTGGCAGCGGGCTGGCGGATGCCCTGCATCAGCCCCCTGGGCTATCCGGCGGCGAAGCGCAGCCTGAAAGAGACCATGATGCGCAAGGGCGTGGGGGCGGACAGCCGCCTCCCTGCGGAAAAGCTCTTTTTCGACGGCAGCTTCGACACCCCCCTGGCGGGCGGGCGGCTGGCCGCCCTGGCCGGGCCGCTGGAGCTGACCCGCTGGGCCCCCTCCGCCGTCAACAAGCAGCCCTGGCGGCTGGTGGCGGGGGAAAACGAAGTCCACTTCTATGAGAAAAAGGACAAGGGCTATGTGGGGGAGGCCACCGGCGATCTGCAGAAGATCGACGTGGGCATCGCCCTCTGCCACTTCTTCCTTGGCCTGGAGGACCTGGGGAAGACGCCCTCCGTCATCCTGGCAGACCCGGGGCTCGCGCTGCCGCCGGAGACGGAATACATCGCCACGGTGCGCTTCTGAGCGGCGGGGGAAGGTCCGCTTCAGTATAGCGCAATTCCCGCCCCCGGACAATCCCCATATCCTTCTTTCCTCCGCAGAGGACGCAGGATTCCGAATAATCATATGGAAGGGAGATGCCAGATGGAACAGAAGATCAAGGATGAAGGGGTGAAGCATATGAAGCTTGCGGTTTTATACGATTCCAAATCCGGCAACACGAAGCAGGCCGCGGAGTGGATCGCCCTGGGTATGGGCGAAGTGGAGGGCGTGGAGGCCCGCGCCTTCCAGATCGGTTCGGAGGACGGGGATTTCGTGCGGGAAGCCAGGGGCGCGGTGATCGGCTGCCCCGTCTACGCGGCGCTCATGACCCCGGAGCTGCGCGCCTGGCTCATGAGCGCAGGGGGCAAATACGCCATGGCCGGGAAGCTGGGCGGCGCCTTCGCCACGGAGCAGTACACCCACGGCGGGGCGGAGCTGGTGATCCAGGCCATCCTCACAAACGAGCTGGTGTGGGGCATGCTCTGCTATTCCGGCGGCGGAAGTCAGGGTCACCCGGTGATCCACCTGGGGCCCGTGGGCGTCAACGCTAACGCCGAAAAGCACAACGGCATGGGGTACTACGAGGAGAATTTCCGCATCTTCGGCCGCCGCTTCGCCGCCAAGGCAGCCGAGCTGTTCTGAGGAGGGACCGTATGGAAAAGAAAGGCGTACTTACCGGCCTGCGGGTGCTGGATTTCGGCCAGTACATCGCCGGGCCCCTGACCGCCATGATCCTGGCGGACTACGGCGCGGACGTGATCCACGTGGACCCGCCCGGCGGCCCCCGCTGGAACGGATGGCATGCCAACGCCGTCCTGGGCCGGGGAAAGCGCTGCATCACTCTGGACCTGGAGACGGCGAAGAAGCTGGCCGCCCGCGCGGACATCCTCATCGAGAATTTCCGCCCCGGCGTCATGGACCGGCTGGGCCTGGGCTACGACGCCTGCGCGGAAACGAATCCCACCCTCATCTACTGCTCCCTCCCCGGCTTCAGCCGCCACGACCCGCTTCGGCGGGACCTGCCCGGCTGGGAGGGCCTGATCGCCGCGGAGGCGGGGCTTTATTCCACCATCGATATGGGCAGCCGGCAGACGAACATCCGCTTCGACGCCCTGCCCCTGGCCTCCAACTTTGCCGCCATCATCGCCTGCCACAGCATCGCCGCCGCCCTGATCGTGCGGGAAAAGTGCTCCCGGGGGCAGTACATCGAATCCGCCCTCTACGACGCCTGCTTCGAGGTGGACAGCACCCGGACCGTGACCCCGCCCCAGAGCTTCCTGCTGCCGGGAATGAAGCTGAGCCCGGAGAGCATGAACGCCTATTCCCTGGTGCGGCTCATGGCGGGGTATCCCTGTAAGGACGGGCGCTATATCCAGACCACGCCGCCGCCCCGGGGCGCTCTCAGCATCGCAAAGGCCCTCTTTCCCGCGGAATGGATCGCAAACGGCCTGCCGGAGGAAGCCGGGGAGACGGTGCGCAGGACCATGCTGCAAAGAACCATGCAGGAATGGGAGGACTATGCCCAGAGGGAGCACGGGGCGGGCTTTGCCGTGTGCAAGACCAGCGCGGAATGGCTGCGGGACCAGGCCGCCCTGGACAGCCGCAGCGTGATCCATGTGACCGACCCGCTCCTGGGGGACACGGCCCAGCCGGGCGTCCCCTCCCTCATGCTGAAGACCGGCGACTGCGCGGGGAACCCCCGGCATCTGCCGGACGAGGATCGGGACGCCATCCTGGCGGAGCTGGAGACGCTGCCGGAAAAGCCAAAGCCCGCCAGCTGTCCCAGGCCGGAACCGGCCCTCCGGGGCATCCGGGTGCTGGACCTCTGCCAGGTGGTGGCGGGCCCAACCTGCGGGCGGCTGCTGGCGGAATACGGGGCGGAGGTGCTGAAGATCAACAACCCCCGGCTCATGGACAACTACACCGCTCTCGCGGGCCACGAGACCCAGAACAACGGCAAGACCTGCATCTTCCTGGACCTGAAATCCCCCGAGGGAAAGGCGATGATGGAAGACCTCATCCGGCAGGCGGACGTCTTCCACTGCAACTTCGCCCAGGCCGCCTATGAGCACCTGGGCTTCACGGAGGAGCGCCTGCGGGAGCTGAATCCCCATATCATCCTGTCCCAGATCAACATCCACTCCCTGGGGGGCGGACGGGAATGGATGCGGGGCCATGAGGACCTGGGGGAAGCCGCCACCGGCATGTCCTGCCGCTATTCCGGCGACGTGAAGCCGGAGACCCTGCCCCTGCTGGTGCTGGACCACATGACCGGGCAGATGGGCTGCCTGGGGGTACTCCTGGCAATCTACGGCCGCATGTGCTCCGGAAAAGGCCAGCGGGTGCAGGCCTGCCTCTCCCGCAGCTCCACCCTGGCCCAGCTCCCTTTCATGCTGGACTACGAGGGGAAGGTGTGGGACGAGCCCGCCGGGCCGGAGGCCGTGGGCTACGGGCCCTTGGACCGCCTCTTCCGGGCGAAGGACGGCTGGTTTTACATGGTGGCGGTGAGCACGGAAGCCATCCGCGCCGTCCCCCTGCTGGCGGGCCTGCCGGAGGAGCCGGAGGCCCTGGCCAAGGCCCTGGAGGCGCGCTGCCCGGAGGGGACCGCGGAGGCCTGGGCGGAACTGCTCAGCGTCCCCGGGGTCTGCGCCCGCCGCTGCAGGAGCTACCAGTCCGAGCCGCCGGAGGAGGACTACGCCAAGGCCCGGGGCATCACGAAGCGGGAATACCACCCCGGCGTGGGCGTGCTCCGCACCACCCACGGCGCGCCCCGCCTCTCCCTCACCCCCACGGTCTCCGTCTGCCCCTCCCCCTTCCCCGGCTGGGACACGGAGCGCTTCCTCACGGACTACAGGGCAAGGCACGGGCTGTGAGAAGCCGGGGCCCTTGTATTCGCAAGCCTTGCTTGGTATAATCCATCCGTAATCGTTCGGCCGCGGGCCTTTCCGGCCCCGGCGGAGGAGGCGCTTTATGAAAAAGAAAGCGGAAAGGACCCGGGGCCGGGGGCTGTGCCGCCGGCTCTGCGCCCTCATGTCGGCGGCGCTGCTCTGCGCCCTCGTCCTGCTGCCCACTCTGGCTCCGTCGGAGGCGGCGGTCACGGCTCCCAACGCGGTGGGCGACGGGTATTCCGCCGTGCTCTACGACAACACCAGCGGCCTGCCCACCTCCGAGGCCAACGACATCGTCCAGGCGGAGAGCGGCTTCATCCTCATCGGCAGCTTCTGCGGCCTCATCCGCTTCGACGGCCGGGAATTCTACCGCTACGACGCCTCCACCGGGGTCTCCAGCGTGAACTGCCTCCTGGGGGATTCCCGGGGCCGCGTGTGGATCGGCACCAACGACAGCGGCGCCGCCGTGCTGGAGGACGAGCGATTCACCTTCTACACCCGGGACCACGGCCTGGCCTCCTCCTCCGTCCACGCCCTGGCGGAAGACCCGGAGGGCAACGTGTTCCTGGGCACCACCATGGGCGTCGCCTACGTGGACCCGGAGGGGACCCTCCATCCCCTGGACAATCCCCAGGTGAATCAGGCCTACGTCCGCAGCCTCGTGCCCGACGGGAACGGGGTGATCTACGCCCTCACCCGCAGCGGGGACATCTTCACCATCGAAAACCGGCGGGTCTCGGGCTATTACCCCGCGGAGGACCTGCGTATCGCCAGCACCATCAATTCCATCTGCCCTGATCCCCTGCAGCCGGGCTTCGTCTACCTGGGGACCCAGGGCTCCGACATCATCTACGGCAGCCTGAACCGGGGCATGGAGGGCAGCCGGATCTACTCCGTCAGCCCCCACAAGAAGGTGAATCAGCTCGTCTGGCACAGCGGCCTGCTCTGGATCTGCTCGGACAACGGCGTGGGCTACTTCGACGAGCGCTTCCGCTACACGGCCCTGGAGGGCATCCCCCTCACCAGCTCCGTGGACCGGATGATGGTGGATTACGAGGGGAATCTGTGGTTCGCCTCCTCCCGCCAGGGGGTGATGAAGATCGTGGAAAACCGCTTCACCAACGTGACCCGCACCGCCGGGCTCGACCCCATGGTGGTGAACGCCACCTGCACCTACCGGGGCGACCTCTACATCGGCACGGACGACGGGCTGGTGATCCTGGACCCCGCCGGGAAGGTGAAGCAGACGGCCCTCAGCTACCATCTCTCCGGCGTCCGCATCCGCTGCATCATGGCCGACAGCGCGGGCAGTCTCTGGCTCTGCACCTACGGCACGAACGGCCTCGTCCGCTACGACGGGGACTCCGGCAGCTGGCGGACCTTCAACGCCGACAAGGGCATGGCCTCCAACCGGGTGCGCTGCTGCATGGAGCTCTCCGACGGGACCCTGGCCGTGGCCACCACCGGGGGCCTCAACCTTCTGAAGGACGGGGCGGTCACCGCCACCTACAACAACAGCCGGGGCATCTCCAACCTGGAGATCCTCTGCCTGGAGGAGACGGCGGACGGCCGCCTCTACCTGGGCAGCGACGGGGACGGCATCTACATCGTGGACGGCAACAAGGTCTCCCGCCTGGGCCTGGAGGACGGGCTTCTGAGCGAGGTGATCCTGCGCATCCGCCGGGATCCCGCGGCGGAGATCTACTGGATCGTCACCAGCAACTCCATCGCATACATGATCGACGAAAAGATCACCACCATCCACAATTTCCCCTATTCCAACAACTTCGACCTCTGCTTCGACGACGACGGGAAGCTGTGGATCCTCAGCAGCAACGGGGTCTACGTGGTCACCCGGGAGGACATGCTGGCCGACGGGGACATCGCGTATATCCTCTACGACAACAGCTGCGGCCTCCCCTGCGTGGCCACCGCCAACGGCTACAGCCAGCTGGACGGGGACGGCACGCTGTATATCGCGGGCTCCACGGGGGTCTGCAGCGTGAACATCAACGACGACGGGACGAAATACGGCGAGGTGCGCCTCTCCGTGCCCTTTCTCATCGTGGACGATCAATACGTCTCCGTGCCGGAGAGCGGGGAGCTCCGCCTTCCCGCCTCCTGCCGCCGCCTCACCATCTACCCCTACGCCTTCACCTATTCCATGAACAACCCCCACGTGAGCTACCAGCTGGAGGGCTTCGACGAAAGCCCCTCGGTGGTCACGAAGCAGGAGCTGGACAGCGTCACCTATACGAACCTGGACGGCGGGTCCTACCGCTTCATCCTCTCGCTGATCGACGTCACCAGCGGGAAGGTGGAGCAGACCGCGTCGGTCACCATCGTGAAGAGCAAGGCCATCCACGAGCAGATCTGGTTCTGGGTGCTGCTGGCCCTGCTGGCCGTGCTCCTGGTGGGCGGCTCCGTGGTGCTCTTCTTCCGCAAGAAGACGAAGGACCTGGAGCGCAGGAACGAAGAGAACCGGCACATGATCCAGGACATCAGCGGGGCCTTCGCCAAGTGCATCGATATGAAGGACGCCTATACGAACGGCCACTCCACCCGGGTCGCCCACTACACGGCCCTGCTGGCCTCCCGCCTGGGGAAGAGCCCGGAGGAGGCGGACCGCATCTACAACATCGCCCTTCTCCACGACATCGGCAAGATCAGCATCCCGGACAACATCCTCAACAAGCCCGGCCGCCTGACGGACGAGGAATACCGGGTGATGAAAAGCCATTCCTCCCGGGGCTACGACATCCTCCGCGACGTGTCCATCGCCCCGGAGCTGGCCCTGGGCGCGGGCTACCACCACGAGAAGTATGACGGCACCGGCTACCCCTCCGGCCTGAAGGGGGACGATATCCCCCAGGTCGCCCAGATCATCGCCGTGGCGGACACCTTCGACGCCATGTATTCCACCCGCCCCTACCGGAAAAAGATGGCCCTCAGCGCCGTGGCCGACGAGCTGCGGCGGATCGCCGGAACGCAGCTGAATCCCGAATACGTGGCCCTGTTCCTGCAGCTGATCGAGGAGGGCGAGGCGGAGAAGATCGACCGGGAATACACCTCCGCTCCCGCCGCCGCGCCCCCCGCCGCCGACGGCGCGGCCGCCGCGGCCGGCG